>Ga0181521_10001231_pt1 | contig 31880 bp, 27 predicted proteins | sample PEATcosm2014_Bin_32_FD_119764 | JGI IMG/M metagenome (GOLD analysis project Ga0181521, IMG submission 119764) | Peatland microbial communities from MTU Mesocosm Facility, Houghton, MI, USA - PEATcosm2014_Bin02_60_metaG | ecosystem: Environmental > Terrestrial > Soil > Wetlands > Peat | place...
GCGCCCGTTGGCCTGATGGCGACCGGTGCGCTGCTCGCCGCGCGCGACGAGGACGACGCGCGCGAGCTCGAGCGCCAGCTCGACTTCCGTCGCTCGCTGGGACTGTCCGTGCGGCGCCTGCGCGCGAGCGAGGCCCGCGAGCTGGAGCCCGCGCTCGCGCCGACCGTGCGCCTCGCGCTGGAGGTGCCAGACGACCACTCCGTCGATCCGCGCCTGGTGCTCGCCGCGCTCAGGCACGCGTGCGACGCGGCCGGGGTGCGGCTGCGCGAGCACGCGACCGTCGCGCGCGTGGAGTGGGAGGGTGCGAGCGGGGAGGGTGCGAGCGCGGGCGGTGGCAGCGGGGATGGCGCCGGCGGGCGCGTCACGGGCGTGACGCTCGCGGACGGCGAGCTCGTGCCCGCCGAGCAGGTCGTGCTCGCGGCAGGCCCCTGGACCGAGCGGATCGAGGGTCTGCCGCCGGGCGCCGGCGTGCCGGTGCGCCCCGTCAAGGGTCAGATCCTGCGGCTGCGCGACCCCGCCGGACCCGGGCTGCTGCGGCGGGTGCTGCGCTTTCGCGGCGGCTATCTCGTCCCGCGCGAGGACGGCCGCTACGTGCTCGGCGCGACCGTCGAGGAGCGCGGCTTCGGGCTGGCGCCGACTGCGGGCGGGGTGTACGAGCTGCTGCGCGACGCCCGCGAGCTCGTCCCCGGAATCAGCGAGCTGGAGATAGAGGAGCTGTCCGTCGGGCTGCGCCCGGGCACACCCGACAACGCGCCCGTGATCGGCCGCGGCGCGGTGCGCGGCCTCGTGTGGGCGACCGGCCACTACCGCAACGGCATCCTCCTCGCCCCGCTCACCGCGGAGCTCGTCGCCGGCGTGCTCGCCGACCGCGACGATCCGCTGCTGTCCGCGTGCGCCCCCGAGCGCTTCGGTGCGAGAGCGACCGTGGGGGCCGCCGCATGATCCTGCTCAACGGAGAGCGCTCGGACGTGCGCGCCGGCGAGAGCGTCGCGGCGGTGCTCGTCCGCCTCGGCCTCGCCGTGGACGCGCGCGGGGTCGCCGTGGCGGTCGACGGCGAGGTCGTGCCGCGTGCGTCGTGGGAGTCGTTCACCGTCGGCGAGGACGCGCGCGTGGAGGTGCTGACGGCCATGCAGGGAGGATGATCGGGTCATGCACGACACCGTGAGCGCCGCCGAGGACGTCCTGACGATCGCCGGCAGGAGCATGCGCTCGCGGCTGCTGCTGGGGACGGGCGGCTTCCCTTCGCTCGAGGTGATGGCCGAGGCGATCGCCGCGAGCGGCAGCGAGCTGGTGACGGTCGCGCTGCGGCGGGTCGGGGTGGGCGGGGATCTAAAACACCGCGGATCGCTCGTCGACGTGCTCGCCGACGCGGGCGTGCAGCTGCTGCCGAACACCGCCGGCTGCCACACCGCGCGCGACGCCGTCATCACCGCGCGCCTGGCGCGCGAGGCGTTCGCCACCGACTGGGTCAAGCTCGAGGTGATCGGCGACGAGGACACGCTGCTGCCCGACGCGCCCGAGCTGCTGCGCGCGGCCGAGGAGCTGCTCGACGACGGCTTCGTCGTGCTGCCGTACACGACCGACGACCCCGTGCTCGCACGGCGACTCGCCGACCTCGGATGCGCGGCGGTGATGCCGCTCGGCTCGCCGATCGGGAGCGGCATGGGCATCCGCAACCCGTACAACATCGCGCTGATCCGCGAAGCGGTCGACGTGCCGGTGGTGCTCGACGCGGGCATCGGCACCGCCTCCGACGCCGCGCTTGCGATGGAGCTGGGCTGCGACGCGGTCATGGCCGCATCGGCCATCTCCCGCGCCCAGGATCCCGTCGCGATGGCGCGCGCGATGCGCGCGGCCGTGCACGCCGGCCATCTGGCGCGCGGCGCGGGACGCATCCCGCGCCGCCTCTACGCGACCGCCTCCACGCCCGACGAGGGGCTCGCGGACTTCGGCGACGGCGCTCCCGGGCTCAGCTGACCACTTCGATCGTGCCGTTCATCGTCACCGGATACAGCGTGCACTCGTAGTGGATCACACCGGGCTTGCCCACCTTGAGCTCGAACGTGCCGCCTTCGCCGAAGCTCTTCGACGCGAACCTGTAGCCACCCGAGCCGCCCTCGCTGGTGACGTTCGCCTGCGTCGAGTCGTAGTTCGTCCACCTGATCGTGCTGCCGACCTTCACCCGCACCGTGTCCGGGTCGATCGCGATGTTGCGATAGGCGATCTGCACGACCCCGCTCTGCACCGGCGCCGACGGCGAGGGGGCGGCGAACTTCGGCGTCGTGTCGACCTTCAGCGACGCGCCGCCCGAGCTGGACTTGCCCGTCTTCGCGCTCGCGGCGGTCGTCGTGGAGGTCGAGGTGGTTGCGGTCGAAGCTGAGCTGCCAGTCGAATTGCTCGACGAGCCGCAGCCAGCCATCAGCGCCAGCGCGCCGCATGCCATCGCCGCGGCGATGCCTGTTTTCATCGGTCGTGGTCCTTTCTCGACAAGTTCGTGCAACCGGACCATCGCATATGGCGGCGCCGGCGGTCGCCGGTGGGACCTGGACGGCATAGCGCCTACACTGGCCGATTCCATGACGCCACGCCATTTCCTCACCGGAGCGGAGCTGAGCGCCGCTGAGCTGGATGCGCTGCTTGACCGTGCGCTGGAGCTCAAGCGCGCGCCGCTGTCCTCGCGGGCGCTGGCCGATCGCAGCGTGGCGCTGATCTTCGAGAAGCCGTCGACCCGCACGCGGGTGTCATTCGAGGTGGGCATCCAGGAGCTGGGCGGCCACGCGGTGGTGCTGCGCTCGGACGAGCTGCAGCTCTCGCGGGGGGAGGCACCACGCGACACTGCGCTGGTGCTCTCCAGGCACGTCGCCGCCGTCGGCCTGCGCACGGGCGCGGACGCGACCCTCGAGGAGCTGGCCGCGTACAGCACGGTGCCGATCGTGAACATGCTCAGCGCCCGCCACCATCCCTGCCAGGCGCTCGCCGACCTCTTGACGCTGCGCGAGGCGTGCGGCTCGCTGGCCGGCTTGCGCATCGCCTACGTCGGCGACGGCAACAACATCGCCCGCTCGCTCGCGGTGTTGGGCGCGCTCGCCGGCATGCACGTCGCGTTCGCCTCGCCCGCCGGCTACGCGCTCGAGGGCGATCTCGAGCTGCCCGCGGGTGCCAGCGGCGTGGTCACGCACCACTCCGACCCGCGCGAGGCGGTGCAGGGCGCGGCCGCCGTGTACACCGACGTGTGGGTGAGCATGGGCGATGAGGCCACCGCGGAGCAGCGCCGCCGCGACCTCGCCGACTACCGCGTGGACGACGCGCTGCTCGACGCCGCGGCGCCGGGCGCGTTCGCGATGCACGACCTGCCCGCGCATCCGGGCGAGGAGATCACCGCCGAGGTCCTGTACGGCTCGCGCGAGCACATCTGGGACCAGGCCGAGAACCGCCGGCACGCGCAGAAGGCGCTGCTCGAGCTGCTGGTGGCGCCGGCATGAGCGTTGAGGCTCCAGCACGCCCCGATGGCTCGCCGCGCCCGCAGCGGGGCGATGAGCTGGAGCTACGGATCGACTCGCTCGCGTTCGGCGGCGAGGGCGTGGCGCGGCTCGGCGACGGCGGCTACGTCGTGTTCGTCGCGGGGGCCATCCCAGGCGACCGCGTTCGCGCGGTCGTGCACAAGCGCAAGCGCAGCTACGCCCACGCGCGCACGCTGGAGGTGCTCGAGCCGGGTCCCGAGCGGATCGCCCCAACCGCGATGCACCCCGGCGTGCCGTGGCAGGTGATCCCGTACGAGCGCCAGCTGGAGATCAAGCGCGGGCAGGTCGACGACGCGCTGCGGCGGATCGGCCATCTGGACGGCTTCGAGCTGCAGGAGATCGTGCCCGCGCTGCAGCCGTGGCGCTACCGCAACAAGCTCGAGTACTCGTTTGGCGAAGACGGCGACGGCGCGCGCCCCGAGCTGGTCTGCGGCTTTCACGCCCCGGCCGGCGGCAACCGGGTGACGCCGATCGACGACTGCCTGCTGGCGTCCGAGCGCGGCAACCTCGCGCGCGTGGCCGCGCTGCACTGGTGCCGCGCCGAAGGGCTCACCGCGTGGGAGCGCAGCAGCGTCCCGCGTGGCGCTCGCGACGCGCGGACCGAGCCGGCGCCCGACGGGCGCGCGCGTCTGCGCAACCTGGTCGTCCGCGAAGGCCGGCACACCGGCAAGCTGCAGGTGCGGATCGTGACGACCGAGGGCGAGCTCGACGCCGGCTCGCTCGCGGCGGCGCTCAGCCAGGCGCTCGGCGAGAGCCTGTCGGGGGTCCTGTGGACGCGCTCGCGCAGCGTCGCCGAGACGACCGCCGGCGGCGAGACCGAGCTCGTGTGGGGCGATGCCGAGCTGCCGGAGCGACTGGGAGAGCTCGACCTGCGCATCTCCGCCGAGGCGTTCTTCCAAACGAACACCGAGATGGCCGAGCTGCTGTACGGCATCGTCGCCGAGTACGCCGCGCTCGAGGGCTGGGAGCGCGTGTACGACCTGTATTCGGGCATCGGCACGATCGCCCTCACGCTCGCCCCGCGCGCCGGCGAGCTGTGGGGAATCGAGCTCATCGAGCCGGCCGTCGCCGACGCGATCGCCGGCGCGCGGCGCAACGAGATCACCAACGTCCACTTCTTCGCGGGCGACACGCGCACGGCGCTGCCCGAGCTGCTCGAGCGGGCCGGCCGCCCCGACGTGCTCGTCGTCGACCCGCCCCGCGCCGGCCTGTCCAAGAAGGTCGTGCACCGCATCATCGACGCCTCGCCCAAGCGCATCGTCTACGTCTCCTGCAACCCCACCACGCTCGCGCCCAACGCCGCCGAACTCGTGGAGGCCGGCTGGGCGCTGCGCAAGGTCCGCCCCGTCGACATGTTCCCGCAGACACACCACATCGAGTGCGTCGCGCTGTTCGAGCGGGCGTAGGCTTCGCAAACCGATGCGCGCCGCCACCATCCGAGGAAAGGAGATCGTGATCGAGGAGCACCCCGATCCGGTCGCGCAGGCCGGTGAGGTGCTCGTGCGCGTTCACGCGGCAGGCTTGAACGGGGCGGACATGATGCAGCGGCGCGGCCTCTATCCCGCGCCACCCGGCTCGCCGCAGGACATTCCCGGCATGGAGCTCGCCGGCGAGGTCGCCGCGCTCGGACCGGGCGTCGAACGCTTCGCGGTGGGCGAGCGCGTGATGGCGATCGTCGGCGGCGGTGGGCAGGCCGAGCTCGCGACGGTGCACGAGCGCCAGCTGATGCCGGTCCCGGACGCCTTGGACTGGCCCGCCGCCGGCGGGCTGCCGGAGGTGTTCATCACGGCGCATGACGCGCTTTTCTCGCAGGCCGAGCTGCGCTCCGGCGAGCACCTGCTCGTGCACGGCGGCGCCGGGGGCGTGGGCACGGCGGCGATCCAGCTCGCGCGTGCCGTCGGCGCGCGGGTCAGCGCGACCGTGCGCCGCGAGGAGATGCGCGAGCAGGTGGCGGCGCTGGGCGCCGAGGTCATCGCGCCGGAGGGCTTCGCCGAGCATGGCCCGTTCGACGTGATCCTCGAGCTCGTCGGCGCTCCAAACCTCGCGGAGAACCTCCAGGCGCTCGCGACCGGCGGGCGCATCTCGATCATCGGCGTCTCCGCCGGCGCCAAGGGCGAGCTGAACCTGCTCGCCCTCATGGGCAAGCGCGCGCGCATCCACGGCTCCACCCTGCGCGCGCGTCCGCTCGAGGAGAAAGCGCTCGTCGCGCGCCGTGTCGAACACGAGGTGCTGCCGCTGTTCGAATCCAGCCCGCCCGCCCTGCATGTCCCCATCGCCGAGACGTTTCCCTTGGAGCAGGCCGAGGCCGCCTACGAGCGCTTCGCCGCCGGCGGCAAGCTCGGCAAGATCGTGCTGACTGTCTGAGCGATCAGTACGGCGGCTGCGCCTCGTACCAGTCGCCGAGCACGCGGAAGGCGGCCCAGAAGTCGCGCTTGGCGTCCTGCTCGTCGAGCGAGTCGTCGATGCTGGGCACGTACAGCGCGTCGATCGTCGGCGTCAGCTGCTGGACCTCGCCGAGCGCGTCGGTCAGCGGGCGGGCGAGCGGGATGTCCATGTCGCCCAGCGCCGCCAGCGCGTCGGCTCCCATCACGACGACCATCTTCGGCTGCACGATCGCGATCTCTTCGACCACGCGGGAGATGCAGGCGAAGTCCGCGAGCGATGCGTCGCTCAGCGGGCACTTGACGCACAGCGTGCCGTAGACGGCGAGCGGGTCGATCGACAGCCGCTTGAGCGACTTCATCAGCGCCCCGCCCGCACGCCCGTAGAACGCCACGCCCTCCTCGATCTCAGACGGCAGCGCGGAGTACTTCAACAGCATGATGTCCGCCTGCGGATGCCCGGACCCGAGCACCGGCATGAGGTTGCCGCGCGGGCAGTGCGGGCACGCCTGCAGCTCGCGCGTGAGGCTGTTCAGCTCGCGGATGGCGCGCTCGAGGTACTTCTCGCGGATCTCGTCATCGGTCACGGGCATCGACCCCGAGGGATTTGACGAGGCGGCGTCTTGTCCTTGACGGTGCATCAGTACTTGCGGGACGGCCGATGGCGCTTCGTGGGGCAGCGTCCTCGGTCGCTCGCGTGCGCAGCACGCCACGCGGGTGGGTGGGCTTCGATTCTCCTCCCCCCACTCGACCATCGACCGCCCCGTGGTTCTTCCATCCGCTCAGCCCTTCCCTATCTCCGTCCCCCGCCGCCGCGCGTCCGGTTCAGCCGCTTCAGGCGCCGCGCCTTGCTCGCCCGCCGCGCCGAGGAGGGCGTCGCGCGCGTCTGCAGGAACTTCAGCGCCTGCACGTACAGCAGCGAGGACGGGCGCGTGAGGATCTCGGCGTCGCGCAGCGACTGCAGGAACTCCTCCGGCCCGTCGAAGTCGCGCATCCGTATCCGCACCGAGCCGAGCCCCTGGGCCACGTGCGAGTCCGAGCCGGCCCCCGCCGGGATGCGGTACTTGGCGGCGAAGCGGACGGCCTCTTCGTTGAACGCGCTGATCGCCACGCGCGGGTTGAACACCTCGAGCGCGTCGACGTCGTCGAGGATCTCCAGCAGGTGCTCGTAGTCGGGCACCGAGTGCATGCGGTCGAACGGGTGCGGCACGTACACCAGCCCTCCCTGGCGCCTGATCTCATCGACGGTCTCGCGCATGCTCAGCCCGCGCGGGATCTTCTCCTCGAGGAACAGCCCGATCACCTCGCCTTCGCCGGCCGTCTTGACCTCCTCGCCGACGATCACCTTCAGATTCGATCCCCACCCGCCCGGGGGACCGAGCTCGGCCGCCTGCGCCTGCGCCTCCAGCGCGCCGGAGATCTCGTTGTGGTCGGTGACCGCGATCGCCCCCAGTCCCGCCTCGCGCGCGCTCGCCAGCAGCACCTCCACGGGCGTCGCGCAGTCGTAGGAGTGGTCGGTGTGCATGTGCAGGTCGACCTCGATCAGCGGGCGCGTGGACAGCCGCTGCGCGAGCGCCCGGTCTCCGTCGATGGAGTGCCGCCGCGCGGCCAGGTCGCGGTAGATCGCCTCGAGCTCGCCCGCGGCGCCGTCCTCGTCGCGCACCAGGCGGTAGTCGGCGGGGAAGTGATGGGCCATCAGCTCGGCGGTCGCCGGCAGGCTCGCGGTGCGCGCGTCGAGGCGGCCGAAGAAGCTCTCCACGAAGCGCCGGGCGAGGAGCGTCGAGAGCAGGCGCTCGGTGGACGAGTGGAAGGAGCCGACGTTGAGAGCGCGCGAGTAGCGCAGCGCGGCGTTGGAGGTGCTCGGCGCGAACGGCTCGTGCACGTGCACGAAGTCCAGCGGCACCGTGCTCAGCAGTTCCTCGACCGTCCGCGCAACGTCGATCGGCAGCGCCGACTGGCGCCGGCTGCCATTGGCGCCCGGGCGGGTGGGTATCTGAAAACGCAGATCGAGCACCTCGCCGACCGCGATCACCCGCGGCGTGCCGCCGTCGGTTCCCTCCAGGAGAGAGCCAGGATCGCTCCTGGCGGCGCGCAGCGCCTTGCGCGACGCGCGCACGCGCTCCTGCGAGCGCGACGGCGCGAGCACCAGCACGCGGTGGCCGCGTCGCGACAGCTCCGCCGTGACGCGCTCGACGTGGGCGTTGACCTCGTTGTCCTCCGCCTCCCACGGGTACGGCGTCACGTGGGCTATCGAGAAGAAGTCGGCCATCTACCGTTCGATTATCCCGCCTGCGGGTCGTGCGGGCGGGATAACCGTTGGCGGCGGGCTTACTTCGCGACCGGCGCTTTGGCCGCGCGTGCCTTCGCGGCGACCGCCGGCGCTTTCCTCGCGGCGGGCGCCGCGGCCTTTCGCGCGGGTGCCCGCCTGCCCTGTGGCCGCGTGCCGGGACGGCCGGCGTACTTGGCGATGAACGCCTCCGTGTCCAAGCGCGCCTGCTCGTCCGGGCGCTGGTTGTGGGGCGACTTCATCAGGTAGGAGGACGGCCCGTCGAGCTGCCCGCTGACGCCGTGGTTGAGCGCGAGCTTGCAGCAGCGCACCGCGTCGATCACGATGCCCGCGGAGTTCGGGGAGTCCCACACCTCGAGCTTCAGCTCGAGATTCAGCGGCACGTCTCCGAACGCCTGGCCCTCGATGCGTATGTGCGCCCACTTGCGGTCGGTCAGCCACGGCACGTAGTCCGACGGCCCGACGTGGATGTCGCTGGCCGGCAGCTCGTGGTCCATGATCGAGGTCACCGCGTTGGTCTTGGAGATCTTCTTCGACTCCAGGCGCTCGCGCTCGAGCATGTTGTAGAAGTCCATGTTGCCGCCGACGTTCAGCTGCGAGGTGCGCTCGATCTCCACGCCGCGCTCGGCGAACAGACGCGCGAGCGTGCGGTGCACGATCGTCGCGCCCACCTGCGACTTGATGTCGTCGCCGACGATCGGCAGCCCCGCCTTTTTGAAGCGCCTGTCCCAGTAGTCCTCGCGGGCGATGAACACGGGGATGCAGTTGACCATGCCGCAGCCCGCCTCGAGCACCTGCTCGACGTACCACTTGGTCGCCTGCTCGGAGCCGACCGGCAGGTAGGAGACGACGACGTCGGTGTGCGTGTCCTTGAGGATTTTCACGATGTCGGCCGTCTCGCCGGGGGCCTTGGTGATCTTCTCCTTCAGGTACTTGCCGAGGCCGTCGTGGGTCATGCCGCGGTAGACCGGGACGCCCAGCTTCTTCGGGACCGCGTGCGTCCCCTTGGCGAACTTGATCGTGTTGTTCTGGCCGGCCCAGATCGCTTCGCCCAGGTCCTTGCCGACCTTGTCGGCGTCGATGTCGAACGCGGCCGTGAACTCGACGTCGCGCACGTGGTAGCCGCCGAGGTCGACGTGCATCAGGCCGGGGACCCGCTGCGCGGGATCGGCGTCGCGGTAGTAGTGGACGCCCTGCACGAACGACGACGCGCAGTTGCCGACGCCGACGATCGCGACGCGCACCTTCTCGGACTGGTAGCGCGCCGCGCCGTTGCGCGCCGCGATCGCGGCTGCGGCGTCGTTGCCGCTGGTCTTGCTGCTCTTGGTGCTCACGGGATTTCCCTTTCTTGAAGTTCGAGCTAACTACTCCGCCGCGCTGGCGAGGTCACACAGACAGCTCGCGGCGCACGTGCCAGATGCGCTGCACGACGGTGACCACGCTGAGCGCCGCGAGCACGTACACGGCGGGCTGCAGCAGCTCGAAGTTGCCGAGCGAGGCGCCCCTCGCGAAGATCAGGCCGATCGACAGGATCACGACGCGCACCGGGCGCGTGGCGATGCCGACCTTGCACTCCACGCCCAGCGCCTCGGCGCGCGCGCGCGTGTAGCTGACCATCAGCGACGCAAGCACCGCCACCACCACGGCGGCGGTCGCGGCGCGGTTGCCGTGCAGCGCGAAGTAGCCGGCGACGGCCGTCAGCACGATGCCCTCCTCGATGCGGTCGAGCGTCGAGTCCAGGAACGCGCCGAACGGGGTGCCCTTGCCCGACATGCGCGAGTAGCGCCCGTCGAGCGTGTCCATGATCGAGCCGACGACGAACGCGATCCCGCCGAGGAAGAACAGCCGCTCCCACACGAGCGCGGCGGCGAGCACGTTCAGCACGAAGCCCGTCAACGAGATCGCGTTGGGGGTCAGCCGCGACTCGATCAGCCGGTTGCGCACGAGCTCGCGACGCTGCCCGGCGCCGATCGGCGCGCGTGCGCGCGGGCGCCCGGCGCGGTAGGAGCTGCGCCGCGCGCGGCGAGACGGCACGTGTTGCCTGGGTGGCGTCATCCTGCTCGGCCGCCTACCCGCTCGCGCTCAACTGCGCGGTGGGGACGGTCGAGAAGCGCCACGCCTGCGGTCGCGCCCGCGCCATCCAGGTCGCGGCGTACGCGGAGGCGCCGGCGGTGAGCGCGCCGAGGAACGCGTCGACGATGAAGTGGTTGGCGGTCACGACGATCACGAACGCGATCAGGAACGGGTACAGCAGCCACAGGACGCGCACCACCCGCCAGCGGACCAGGCGCGCGAGCGTCCAGCCGACCATCAGCGCGAACGCCACGTGCATCGAAGGCACGGCCGCGTACAGGTTGGTGAGCGCGTTCAGGGACGCGCTCGCGTGGTTGACGTGGACGCCGGTGACGTCCGCCACGGTGTCGATGAAGCCCCACTCCGGCATGAAGCGGGGCGGCGCCGTCGGGAACACCGCATAGGCGACGAGCGCGATCGTCATCGCGACCATGAACATGTTGCGCACGAAGTAGAAGTTGCGGTTGTGGCGCAGGTACAGGTAGATGAGCGCCGCGACCGTCACGCTCGTCTGCGCGTTCACGTACATCCAGCTCGAGAAGACCATCAGGAAATGGCTGCCAGAGGCCCACGCCTGGACGGAGGGCTCGACGAACACGTGCAGCGTGCGCTCCAGCGAGATCAGGTCGCGCGCGTGCGCGAACGCGGCGTTGGCGTCGCCCTCGACCAGGCCGCGCACCAATCGATACGCGAGGTACGCGGCACCGAAGAGGGATATCTGTCGCAGCACGTCCAGCCATCCGTGCGGCAGGACGCGCGCCTGCAGGACACGAGCGCGGGCGAGCATCAACGGCAAAGCCTAGACCATGCTCAACGGCAGCGAGGCGCGTGGCCGAACACGCGCGCGAGCGAGAAGCCGATGACCACGTGGAAGCTGCCCGCGCGGCGCGCCCGCACCTCGGTCCAGTCCCCCGGCGCGCGCGCGACGCACCCGCTCCCGCTCGCCAGCGCCCAGTACGAGGTGAAGCGAACGCGCACGGTGTAGGCGCCCGGGCGCGGGGCGTACAGCGTGAGCGAGTCGCTGCTCACGCTGCGCAGCACGCCCGGCGGGCTGACCAGCGGCGTGGCGCCGAGCACCGCGAACAGGCGCCAGCGCGCCGAGCGCCAGACTTCGCGGAGGTACGGGATCCCGCCCACCCCGCCCGCCCCGCCGCCGCTCAGCAGCCGCGCCTCGGCGTGCGCGGAGTAGTCGAGCGGGGCGTCCGGCAGCGCGACGTAGGAGATCGCGTTCTGCGCCAGCCACGCGCGGTAGCGCGCGGCTGTCAGCGGCTTGGACTCTTCATAGAACAGGCCGTTGCGGTTTGTGTCCAGCTGGCGCTCCCAGCCGCGGGCGATCATCACGTGCGGCGCCACGTAGCGCGCCTCCCAGTGGTCGGCCGTGGCGACGACCTCGATGCGCGCCGGGCGCGCGCCGTAGCCGACGCCGAGCGCGCGCAGCTCGCCGAGCAGCGGCGCGTAGAAGGAGGCGTTCACCGACGGGTTGGCGAGCGTCGAGGCGTAATCCGCGACGGGCGCGTTCGCCTGCCAGTAGAACAGGAACGGCGCGAGCACGATCAGCAGGCGACGGCGCCCGCGCGAGACGCCCGCGAGCACGCACGCGGCGACCGGCCCCGCCACCAGCGCCCCCAGCCGGTCGGCGTTGCCGCCGACCGCCGTCGGCAGCACGTAGGAGCCGGCGAGCGCCACCGCGTACAGCCCCGCGCCGATCCGCAGCACGCGCTGCTCTGACGGGATCAGCGCGCCGACCGCCAGCACTCCCACGAGCGCCGGGTAGAACGCGGAGGCGGCGAACGGCTGCGCGCCGCCTTCCGGGAACGCCAGCGTCAGCAGCGCGATCGGCGCGAGCGCGGCCAGCGCGAGCGCGCCCGGCCACGCGCGCCTCGGTCCGGCGAGCGCCCATGCGAGGAACGCGAGCGCCAGGAACGCGCCCGCGACGGGGGAGGCGAGCGCGGTGAGCACGCTCAGCGCGGGCGCAGCGGCCAGACGCCGGCGCTGCGCCAGTAGCGCCGCGGCGAGACCGACCGCCAGGCCGAGGTCGAACGGGACGCGGCTGGAGAGCAGCGCGATCGACGCGCCCAGCGCGAAGAAGTACGCGGCGATGCGCGTTGCGCTCGCCGGGAAGCGGCCGTCGATCAGCCGCGCGAACAGCGCCGTGGCGATCACCATCGAGATCGCCGCCACCAGCCGCGGCCCGATCAGCGCGCTCAGCGCGGGGGCGAGCACCGAGTACGCGAGCAGGTGGTGCCCGCCGTACCACGAGTTGTCCCACAGCGTGAAGCCCGCCGTCGAGAACAGGTTGCTGCGATAGCTCGCCGCGGCGAGGTCGGGGCTCTGCGGCGCGAGGATCAGGTAGACGACGCCGAGCGCCGCCGTGATCGTCCACGCGGGCGGCAGGCGGGTCCCTCGCGCGGCGGCCGGCGCCTGTGGCAGATCCGGCCCCGACGCCGACGCCAGCCGCGCTTCGCCGGGTGTGGGAGCGGCGTGACTCACCCGGAGCCCAGGAACTCCACCACGCGGTCGATCGCATCGGGCCGGTCCAGCCACGGCCAGTGCCCGGCGTCGGCGAGCTCGACGAGCTCCGCGTGGGGCAGCGCCTGCGCGTACTCGCGCGCGAAGCGGGCGGGGATGTACGGGTCACGCAGGCCCCACAGCACCAGCGCCGGCATCTCGAGCTCCGCCAGCCGCGCGCCCGCCGCCGCCAGCACGTCGGGCGGCGAGCTGCGGTACAGGCGCAGGATCGCGCGCTGCGTGCCCGCGTCGAAGTGCGCGAGCACGCTGTCCTGCCACGCGCCCGGCATCGGTCCCGGCGTCGCGTTGGACTCCCTGGAGATCAGCCCGAGCGTGAAGCGGTCGGTCGTCCCCATCGCCAGCTCGCCCAGGCCCGGCGTGCGCCAGATGCGCGCCGTGCGGTGCCAGCGATAGCCGGGCAGCAGCGGCACCGCGTTGACGATCACGATGCGCTCGACGCGCTCGGGCAGGCGCTGCGCGAACGCCAGCCCGACCGCGCCCCAGTCGTGCACCACCAGCTGCACGCGCTCCACCTCCAGCTCGTCCAGGAAGCGCTCGATGAAGCGGTCGTACTCGTCGATCGTGTAGCGCAGGTAGCCGGGCTTGCCCGAGCGCCCGAAGCCCGGCAGGTCGAGCGCCAGCCCGCCGCTTCGCTCGAGGAACCCTTCGCCGTAGGCCGGCGGCTCGATCCACTCGTCCTCGGGCCGCTTGCCGCGCCACCAACGCCGCCACGCGGGCCGGCTGCCGCGGTGCTCGAGCGGCGCCACCCAGTCGTCCGAGCTCGTCGGCACGCCGTGCAGGTACAGCGGCACCGCGTCCTGCGTATGGCCGGGCGGCGGCGGCGCGCTGCGCCAGAACACCGGCAGGCTCGCGTGCGCCACCGCCGTCCCGCCGCCGGGTGCGGGGGGGAGCTCGATCTCGGCCGTGTGGTCGCTCACCTCGGACACCTGGCGAGGATATAGGGGCGCTGCGCGCTCGCGCCGACGGCGGCGGCCCGCATCCGGCTACCGTTCGCGCGTGCCCACCAGCGCCTCGCGTCGCCCCGCGCGCCGCCCCTCGAAGGCGTCCGCCTCCACCTGGGCGCCGCCCACACGCGCGCGCGTCGTCAGGGTTCGCGAACGCCTGCGCGAGGTCTACGGGGTCCCGCTGATGCGCCCGCACGGCGACCCGATCGCCGAGCTCGTGCTGACGGTGCTCTCGCAGTCGACCAACGACCGCAATCGCGACGTCGCCTACCTGCGCCTGCGCGAGCGCCTGCCGACATGGGAGCAGGTGGCCGACGCGCCCGTCGCCGAGGTCGAGGAGGCGATCCGTCCCGGCGGGATCTCCAAGGTGAAGTCCGCGCGCATCCAGGCGATCCTGCGCGCGATCGGCGCCGACGATGACCACGGCCTCCGTGCGATCGGCGCCGACGGCGACCACGGCAACGGCGATCCGCCGGCAGCGCTGTCCCTCAGCTGGCTATCCCGAGTATCCATAGACGAGGCTCGCGACTACCTCGTCTCGCTGCCGGGCGTCGGACGCAAGACGGCCGCGTGCGTGCTGCTGTTCGCGTACGGCCTGCGCGACGTGCCCGTCGACACGCACGTCTCGCGGGTGGGCATGCGCCTGCGCCTGCTGCGCCCGGGCGCGCCGTTCGAGGAGCTGCACGATGAGATGCTCGCGCTGACGCCGCCCGGCCAGGAGCTCGAGCTGCACGTCAACCTCCTGCGCCACGGCCGGCGCACCTGCCACGCGCGCTCGCCCGCGTGTGGCCAGTGCGCGTTGGCGCGCATGTGCCCGAGCCGCGGCGAGTTCGCGTAGCCACAATCCCGTTTACTTATAGGCTGGAGTGGGCTTCCGCTCCCTGTAGAAAGGAGCGGCCCACCAAGGCCCGACCGAGGCTTTCGGAGCTCGTCCTTTGCGACCGTGAGCACAGGCGATGCTCAGACGCTCGCTCAGCCGGGAAAGCACAAGTGCTACTGACTGTGCGTCCCGATAGGTAGAGCCGACCCTGGCTGTTTGGCGACGGGTATTCAAGGCGAAGGCCGATTCGCTAATCGGGCCATTCCTGACCTTCTTCGCGTGGCGGGTTGCGCCAGTCGATCCTCCGAACGGCTCTTGGGCTACTGGGAGTACGACTCCGAGTAGACCGAATAGCCCATCAGTTCCTCCTGGATTCGTACGCGTCCGGCGCAAGTCGCGCGCGGCCCGTCACAGACAGGTAGATTTCGCCCATGCCGTGCCCGACTTGCGGCGGCTCTGACCGCGACCCGATCGTCCCGGGGTTCTGGGTATGCACCTCCCCGCGCTGGGTCACGGACGAGATCGGCGGCCCAGGACTCACGGACCCGCGTTTGGGCCCAGGCGTGCTGTACAAGAAACGTCGCATCGTCTGTCGCACGGAATACCAAGAAGGCGACCCCGGCACGTCGTTGCTATGCGCGTGCGGCACCTTCGCGATTGGCCTGCGTAGCGAATGCGGCAAGCGGGTCTGCGGCAACCACAGCGCGATCTCCGGGGACCTGCGTCTATGTGACGCTCATCTCGCTGCGGAGCAGGCCAAGATCCAGAACGTGCGCAAGGACGAACACACCCGCAAGGAGGCGCTACGAGATCAGGCGTGGTCTGACTGGGAGGATCTCGTTGCCAGCGAGCTGATGCATGCGCACCCGATCGCGCGCATCATCCGGTTCCTTCGGCTCGCCGACGTTGACCGTCTCAAACGGCTACTCCCGGCAGAACCAACAAGTCCCGGCCTGGGGCAGACGCTGCGCCAACTCCTGCCAGATATTTGGTCTGGCGATCTCGAAACCGCGTGGGATGACGACGATGTCCATACGTGGCTCATCGCAACGAGGACTCCAAAGGTCGCCAACTGCCTCCACCACTACAAGCGCCCCCTCATCGCTCGAATCATTTTCCCTGGACCGAGTGAGCCGAGGCCAGTACGCACAACGGGTTGGACAGCGAACCTTGCCCCTCCGCGACCCGGCAACATCTCCATTCGCGCACTGACCGATGGCCGCCGGGGATTCATCAACCCATACGGCATCATGTCGTTTCCCGACCCTCCACCTACCTTCAACGTCTATGCGATGTGGAATCTGGCTGACGCCGCGCAGCTACCGGATCTGCCCCCACCCCCGGACCTTGCCGGCAGATACGCAGACTGGCGCTTGTGGGGTACGTAACGCCAGAAACCCGCCAGCTTGCCTTCAACCAGCGCAAGCTCATCGGTACGTGGATCACGCCTCAAGTCCGCTTGTCGTGGAAGGACACAACTGAGACGCCGGATTGATCGGGGGCGCTGATGCGCAGCTCGTCCGGAGTCACCCCCGCCGGAACGGTGAACTCCAGCTTGGCTTCGGTCGAACTTTCCGGGCTTACCAAGTCGTTATTGAACTCGCCGCCAGCGTAGTCATAATAATTTCCGTCCGAGACTAGCGAAGCACCGTAGTCGGCCGTGTCGGCTTCTTGTATGGGCGCAAAGGAACCTGGACCTATGTCTGCGTTGTAGTGAGAGATGTTGTGTACAACCACGCTGACATCGCACTCGCGTCCGGTAGAGAGTTCGGTATTGCGACGACAGAACGGGTCACCGCGAACTGTGATTGCGAACGTCCCGTCAACGTGAAACTCTTGGCCAACAGCAAAGTAGTGCAATGATGAACGCTTGGAGAGTTGAGCCGCGACGAGTGCCGACACGACCAGCACAAGCACGATTCCTGAAGCGAGCCGGGTCTTGCGTCGGAGCCGAGTGCGGCGCGAGACCGAGAAATAGGGCATGTCGGCCGGTTTGATCGGTCTGCGCTTGGCGAGTTCCTCGGCGCCATACCACTCGAAGAGTCCTCGTTCCCAGCGGCGCCGCAGACGGCGCTCAATCTCGCTCGATAGGCGCCCGAGAACTCTGTCGTAGTCACGACCAAGCCCCCACACCCAGTCAAGCATCTGAAGAATATTCGGGACGGCTGTGACGGCGGCAAACAGAATCCGAAGCCATAGCGGTACCGACCCGGCGATCGACCCATCGATCGTGAAGGCGATCGACCCCAAGAACAGCACGAACAAGAGCCATCTGACGCCAACGATCGCCATGCGTCCGATGAGCGCGGCTCGCCGCTGGATCCGTGTGAGCGCTTCGTCCACCGCGCCATGCATGATCCACGAGACACGCCCTCCGTGCATCCTGCGACGCTCGACACTTGCCGCAAAAGACGGGCAGATTGAACCGCTCCGGCTTCCTTGAAGGCGGCTCAGCTTGGCCAGAAATCGGCCCGGCCGCAACCGGCCCGCGCGCACCTTCCCACCACTGCCTCCCGCGAGCAAGGCGGGCGTCTCGATCGACCCTCCGCACACGCCGGCTCAGGATGGCAGCAGAAGTCAGCCAGGATGATCGCCTCGCTCATGCTTGTGGGCGAAAGCAGGCGCGCGGATGGTGTGCAGCGACATGACCGCTACGGACGACCAGGAGCACTGATGGGCATAGATCCGAACACTCTCGCCTCGCCTAGCGTAAGCAAGCGTGGGCCGACGGTCAGCCGACGCGCTCGGAGTTCGTCCGAAGCGCAACTCTCGATGTCGGCAACCACCGCGCCCGTTCGCGTTGTGAGCTCTTGAGCCCGGCGAGGCTATTGCGCGAGGGTCAGAGACATTTCGACCGAACTCGGGGTTGCGTGAATCGACTCGTCCATGCCGGTTGGACACATGTTCGCATCCCAGAATCGTCCTGGATAAGCGTAGTTTCTCCTAGTCTCGGTCATGCTCGCTTTGCACCCAGACATAGCTCAATGCTACCCTCGTAAGGGGTGCGGCGAGCCCGAAACAAAGAGTACAGGCGTACAATTGACACTCGCGGCACCGCAACAGGTCATCATTATCTAACAATGCCGATCAAGTGAGGTGAACGATGGGCAGGACGGCCAACAAACTCCGTCACAAACTGCTTCTGGCATTCGCCGTGCCTACATTCGTCTGCGGTGCGTGCGCGATTCCTGTGGTCGCGAAAGCCAGTCAGCCCGTGGACTCACCGTTTGCATTTGCCACGCCCACGGTCGTGTCGACCGGTAACGTGACCGCGAGGATAGTTCCCGTCAGTGGAGTCAAACACGACACCTCGGGCGTGGAATGCAATGGGGATATATGTATGCAAATTATCGGGAGCGGGCTCCATTGGAGCGACTGGTGGATGGAAGCCGGCCCGCTCGTGCCAGATGAGTGCACGTGGGGCACGTATTGGATTAACTCGAAAGTTGGCAAGGAAACGGCGTACCTATGTAATGACAGCGATGGCCTCGCGGAGTACGAAGCTAATTGGTATGATGGTGGCATCAGCGGCAATGCTACGGGATGCAACACCGCTTGGGGCATCGCTGGCAAACCGTGTGCGTACATCCACAAATGAGATGACATCGCCGAAGGGTACGCCTCGCATACTCCGTGCACCCCGCCAGTACGACATCGTCTCCGACGAGGCCGAATGGCAAGCATGGCAGATCCCCTACGCGACCTGAATTCAGCCACGCGCCGCGTCATAGCCTACGCTCAGCAGCTAGCTGCTGAGCGTAGGCAGGACCGCATCGATTCCCTCCACGTTCTGTGTGCTGCGATAGCGAACGACACGGAGCTAGCGAGTCGCATGACCGTGGTGCTCGGACTATCACCAGTCTGCATGGTCGAACTCTTGGGTCCAACAACGGAACCGGCACTAGGAACGGTGATACAACTGGGCGCGACAGTTCGGTCAGCCCTCGAACGCATGCCTCCGGCGGCAAACCCGAACGCACTCCTCGGTCTGCTGCTGAAGAACGACCCGAGCGTCCTGCATAGCTTGCGACGCTGCGCGACAAAGACAGTGACCGGCGACATACTGACTGGCCTATTCTCCTCGCCGTCTGCGCCCACGGGAAACGACATCGAGCCTGGTGTGACGGTTGTGAAACAAGGCGAGGCGGTCGCCAGACTGATCGAGATCGATGGCGAGCCCCAGGCCTGATGACCGCACAGGCACACTCGCGCCTTGGGGCCGATGCGAGTGCCTCCCCGGCAACGCCTCACGCTAGCGCCTTGGACGAACTCCGAGCGCGTCGGCTGACCGTCGGCCGACGCTTGCTTACGCTAGGCGAGGCGAGAGTGTTCGGATCTATGCCCATCAGTGCTCCTGCTCGTCCGATCCGGTCGTCTGTCCTGCTGTAGCGCGGACGCTCGCTCAGCTTTGCAAAGCGGCGGCCACGCGGGCTAGGCTCAGCAGCGCGAGGCGCGGGTGCGCGTCCTTGACAGCACGTCGGGCAAAATCTAGAATCGCGCCCGATTACGGTCGTCATCGGCGAAGGAGGCGTGGGGGGAAATGCGGCGGTTTGCGATGCTGGCGGTTGCAGGCGGGATGCTGCTCGTGCCGGGTCAAGCGGCGGCGGCGCGGGCAACGGGTGTGGTCAAGAAGAAGTGCGGGACGGCCTTCATGGGCGATACCCAGCCTTCGGAAGCGTGCGCCATCCTGTGGTACGACGCCAGTACTCGCACCGTGAGCGCACGCTGCACCGTCGAGTATTCGTTTGGGGACGTCCTCACGAACATCTTCGCGTGCGAGCTGCAGCAGGGTCGGAAAAAATCGTTTGAAAGCGTCGCCGAGACGGTCCCCGCCGGGGATCAAGACACCTTCCAATTCGGCCAAACCTACACGTTCGAAACCGCGAACGTGGCAGCGGCGAAACACCAATGGTCCGCGGTATTCGACTTTCAGCCTTCTTTTGGCGGGACTCAGACCGGGCCAGAGGTGGTGCTCACGACGCCCTGGGCGCTGTGACGGGCTGCACACGCCCCCGATCTGAGGGTTAGCCCTGTCGATCGCGGCGAGGCGTCGCGTGCCGGCGGGCTTGTCATAGCGCCGCACTACTGCTTTCGGGGCTGAGCGGGCGCCTGAGCATCGCACCGGCTCACTAGCGAAAAGGACGAGGTGCAGTCGTCCGGCGGGCCGCTCGTAGAGATCCGCTTCGCCTGGCCAAGCAGGCGTCCGCTGGCAGTAGCGCAAGACGCTTGCCGGGGCGTCTGGAAGCGCTGTAGTCTTCGATTATGGCGATCAGAGAGCGCTACGCTGTTTGGCGGCGACGCGGGTTCTGGGCGCTGTTGCCAGCGTTGATCGCGGTGGTTGTTTGGCCATCAAGGGCCGCGGCAGGCGAATGGATTTTCGGACCGTTTGGCGCGGGGGTGCCCTATTCGTATGGGTCTCATCCGCGGCTCGCTATGAACGCAGATGGGGAAGCTGCCCTGATATTCGGATTCAACGGGATTGAGGTTTCGATGCGTGCGGCCGGGGGAAGCTTTGAAGATCCGGAGTGGGGAGGCGTACGGGTAGATGCGGAAGGCGTTGAAGGATCCTCGCCGGACGTCGCGATCGATGCTCGCGGAGATGTCGTGGCGGTCTGGGGGCAGAACACCGGACCCCACCCGCGGATATACGCGGCGACCAGACCCGCCGGCGGTAGCTTCGTGGCGCCAGTCGCGGTGTCCCCAGAAGATGAGGAAGCCACCGAACCGGCCGTTGCAGTCGATGCTGACGGCGAAACGACGGTTGTGTGGCTGAGCAACGACGGGACGAGCGAGGTCGTACAGGCCGCAACCGCTCCACTCGGCGGCGCATACTCATCGCCAGCTACTCTGTCCGGAGACGGGGCCGACGCCTCCAGCCCGCAGGTGACGGTCGACCCGAGCGGCGACACGTTGGTGTCATGGACACGAGAATCCGATCTCAATGTCGCGACACGACAGGCGGGCGGGAGCTTCCCCGCGCCCTACCCCGGTGGTGATGGCGAAGTGCTCGGCCAATTCGCGTCCTCCTCTACGCCACATGTCGTGATCGACGAAGCTGGTGAAGCGCTCGCGGTCTGGAAGGCACCCAGCGGCAACGTGCGAGCAATGCGACGGCCGGTCGGCGCACCGGCGTTCGGGCCGGGCGAAACACTCGCGGCCACGACGGGACTGCCATCCGCTGCCATCAACCAAGCCGGCGAAGCCGTGGTGGCTTGGCCCTCTGCCCACGGCGTTCAGGTGGCCACCGCGGCTCCGGGTCCCCTGTACTCACAGTTCGGCCCGCCAGTCGAACTTACCTCGACGTTCGCGCCCAGCTCTGCGCAGGTCGCAATCAGCTCTTCCGGAGGGGTCTCCATCGAGTGGGAAGCCAGCAACGAACGGGGCAGCTCGCGTGAAGGCTCGTTTCGTCCTGCTGGGGGATCTTTCGTCAAACCCACTGGGGAGTTCACGAGCCAAACCGTGACTGAAGGGACGCTGGACGTGGCGTCAGATGCCGCCGGCGACCTCGTGGGTGTGTGGAACACAGGACCGCCGCTTCGCGACATGACGTCGATGTTGTACGACAGCGGGCCGCAGCTGGCCGGTCTCTCTCTGCCCGCTAATGGGGTGGCCGGCCAGGCGTTGCCGTTTAGTATGCGCATGCCGGTCAGTGTGTGGCGGCCAGTGAACTCGATCACGTGGAACTTCGGTGATGGCAGCACAGCGAGCGGACTATCGGTCGGTCACGCCTACGCTCAACCGGGTACTTACACGGTGACCGCCACCGCCACCGATACGCAGTACACGGGTCTGCCTTACGACCCATCGCTGTTCCCCGAATACGTCGGCAACAGCGTGAGCAGGATAGTGACGGTGACGTCGGCGGCTACCACGCCTGCGCCAGCCCGACGAGTCCAGTCGCTGACGGGCCTCGGCATCAAACCGACATCCTTCGTAGCGAGCAGCACCGGTCCGAGTGCAACGGCGGTGGGAACACGGGGCGTTTCCAAGACGGGCGCAACGATCCAGTTCACGCTCGGATCGCCAGCGCGGACCACATTCAGCATCGAACTATCGACCAGGGGAGTAAGGCGTGGCAAGAAGTGCCTACCGGCGAAGTCAGGTGCGAAAGCAAAGCACGCAACGAAGTGCGCGCTGCGGCGCCGGCTAGGAAGCTTCCAGCGAAACGGCTCAGCCGGAAACAACAACTTCCACTTCACCGGACGCCTCGGCGGCAAGACGCTCACCGCCGGGAGTTACATCTTCACCGCCTCAACGGAAGGAGCACACGAGTCGCCGAGAGTCCCGTTTAAGATTCTGCGTCGCTAACCCCCATTCGCTCGCACGACACCAGTGTTGCAAAGGCCCGTCCGTCTCCGGGCAGCCGCAATCGCGGGCACGAGTACCGACAACCGTATCCATAGAAACCACGAGCATCCGACGCCCCGACGCTGCGCTCGCTCTCCACGCCAACCAGCAGCCTGCCCGGTGCTGGTTCCGCCGTTACGCCAAACGGTCTTGCGCCTACCCCCGGGGCAGCACCGCGAACGCGATCACCGCGTACTGCAGCGCGGCCGCGGCGAGCACCAGCGCGTGGAACACCTCGTGGTAGCCGAACACCTTCGGCCACGGGTTCGGGCGCCCGCTCGCGTACACGATCGCGCCCACCATGTAGAGCAGCCCGCCGGTCGCCAGCCCGGCGACGCCCAGCCAGCCGATCGCGGCGGGCAGCTCGCCGAACACGGCGGCAGTGACCAGGCCGAGCGCGACGTACACTGCCGCGAGCAGCCACTTGGGCGCGTCGATCCAAAGCAGCTTGAACGCCACGCCGCCGAGCGCCCCCGCCCACATGACGATCAGGATGGCGTTGGCGAGCGATCCCTTCAGCGCGATCAGCGCGACGGGGGTGTAGGTGCCGGCGATCAGCACGAAGATCATCGAGTGATCCAGGCGCCGCATCCAGCGGCGCGCGGCGGGTCGCCAGGTGACGCGGTGATAGAGAGCGCTGGTGCCGAGCAGGCCTGACAGGGCGACCGCGTAGATCGTGGCGGCCAGTCGCGCCCTCCCATCGGATGCGGTGAGGATCAGCGCGACACCGCAAACGAGCGACACGAAGAACCCGTACTCGTGCAGCACGCCGCGCAGCCGGGGCTTGAGCGGCCCCGGCGGGACCATGTTCATAGCTAGACGGTAGCGCGCCGGCTCAGCTCTGCGCGGAGGCGGCGCCCTCGAGCTTCGCGCGGGCGCGCTCGGGGCTGACCGTCACCACGTCCCACGCGAGCCCGACGCGCGCCAGGCCGAGGATCAGCCAGCCGGACGGGTCGAGCTCGTACCAGCGCAGCCCGTGGAACGCCGACTGCGGGAACGCGTGGTGGTTGTGGTGCCAGGCCTCGCCGAGCGACGGCAGCGCCAGCCAGAAGACGTTCGTGGAGTGGTCGTCGGTGTCGAAGCGGCGGCTGCCGAAGAAGTGGCAGATCGAGTTGATGCTCCACGTGACGTGGTGCACGAGGAAGATCCGCACGAGCCCCGCCCACAGAAGCGCCGAGAGGCCGCCGTCCACGAGCGAGCCGCCGCTCAGCGCCAGGCCCGCGAGGAACGGCAGCAGCAGGCTGCCCAGCGCGATCAGCGGGAAGCTCCTGTTGATGCGGCGCATCGTCGGGTCTTCCACGAGGTCGGCGGCGAAGCGTTTCGAGGACGCCTGGCCGTGCGTCTGGAAAAGCCAGCCGACGTGCGCGTGCCACAGGCCCGCCACCATGCCGCGCAGCCCCGCGCCGTGCCCCGCGTGCGGGCTGTGCGGGTCGCCCTCTTCGTCGGTGAACGTGTGGTGCTTGCGGTGGTCGGCCACCCAGTCGATCACGCCGCCCTGCAGCGACAGCGAGCCGAGCACCGCCAGCGTGTAGCGCAGCCACGGCCGCGTCTGAAACGCCCGGTGAGTCAGCAGCCGGTGGAAGCCCACCGTGACGCCGAGCGCGCTCAGCAGGTACATCACCGCGAAGATCGCCACCTCGCGCGGCCCGAGGAAGTGGCTCCACAGCACAACCGCCGCCGCGATCACCCCCAGGAACGGGATCACGACCGCGGCGATGTTGGCATTGCGCTCCAGGCGGGTCACTCAATCGGGTGATACCCGCACCCGCAGCTTCGGTTACCGCGTTTGTCCGGTTTTTGAGAGAAGGATGCCCGAGCGCGCTCTGGGCCGGGCGCCGCCGGAATCCGGGAGCGCTTGACGGCCCTCAGAAAATCTGCCATACTCGCGCTCAGATTTATAAAGCTTATTAGTCGAGCCGGCGCGCAGCGCCGTCATCGGCGATTACTAGAAGAAGGAGCATTAGCGATATGGCCAAGACCATAGGCATCGACCTCGGCACGACGAACTCGTGCATGGCCGTGCTCGAGGGCGGCGAGCCGACCGTCATCGAGAACGCCGAGGGCGGCCGCACGACCCCGTCGGTCGTCGCCTTCACCGCGTCCGGCGAGCGCCTCGTCGGCACCGTCGCCAAGCGCCAGGCCGTCACCAACCCGCAGAACACCGTCTTCTCGATCAAGCGCTTCATGGGCCGCAAGGAGGCCGAGGTGCGCGAGGAGGAGTCGATCGTCCCGTACAAGGTCGTCTCCGGGCCCAACGGCGACGCGCGCGTGGAGGCCGGCGGCGAGCAGCACTCCCCGCCGGAGATCTCGGCGATGATCCTGCAGAAGCTGAAGACCGACGCGGAAGCGTATTTGGGCGAGGCGGTCGACGGCGCGGTCATCACCGTCCCCGCGTACTTCAACGACGACCAGCGTCAGGCGACCAAGGACGCCGGCAAGATCGCCGGGCTGGACGTCAAGCGCATCATCAACGAGCCGACCGCCGCGTCGCTGGCGTACGGCCTGGACAAGGAGTCCGACCAGACGATCCTCGTGTTCGACCTCGGCGGCGGCACCTTCGACGTGTCCGTGCTGGAGATCGGCGACGGCGTGTTCGAGGTCAAGTCCACCGCCGGCGACAACCACCTCGGCGGCGACAACTTCGACAAGGCGATCGTCGACTGGCTCGTGTCCGAGTTCAAGAAGTCCCAGGGCATAGATCTCAGTGCGGACCCGATGGCGCTGCAGCGCCTGTACGAGGCGGCGGAGAAGGCCAAGATCGAGCTGTCGACGACGCAGGAGACGCAGATCAACCTGCCGTTCATCACCGCCGACGCCTCGGGGCCGAAGCACCTCGACACGCGCCTCACCCGCGCGAAGCTCGCGGAGCTCACCTCGGCGCTGCTCGACCGCGTGGTCGCGCCCGTCCGCCAGGCGATGGACGATGCGAAAAACAAGGGCGTCAAGGAGATCGAGCACGTCGTGCTCGTCGGCGGCATGACGCGCTCGCCGGCGGTCCAGGAGAAGGTCAAAGAGCTGACCGGCAAAGAGCCGCACCGCGGGGTCAATCCCGACGAGGTGGTCGCGGTCGGCGCGGCGATCCAGGCGGGCGTGCTCGCCGGCGACGTCAAGGACGTGCTGCTGCTCGACGTCACCCCGCTGACGCTCGGCATCGAGACCAAGGGCGGCGTGATGACGAAGCTGATCGAGCGCAACACCACGATCCCGACCCGCAAGGGCGAGGTCTTCTCGACGGCCGAGGACAACCAGCCGTCGGTGGAGATCCACGTGCTGCAGGGCGAGCGCGAGATGGCCCAGTACAACAAGTCGCTCGGCAAGTTCCAGCTCACCGGCATCCCGCCGGCGCCGCGAGGCATCCCGCAGATCGAGGTCGCGTTCGACATCGACGCCAACGGCATCCTCAACGTGTCCGCCAAGGATCTCGGCACCGGCAAGGAGCAGAAGATCGAGATCAAGGCCGGCTCCGGCCTCTCCGACGAGGAGATCAAGAACATGGTCGCCGACGCCGAGTCCCACGCCGAGGACGACCGCAGGGCGCGCGAGCTCGCGGAGGCGCGCAACACCGCCGAGAACGCCGCCTACCAGGCCGAGCGCCAGCTGGCGGACCTCGGCGACCAGGTCGACGCGGACTCCAAGTCGCGCATCGAAGAGGCCATCAAGGAGGTTCGCGAGGTGCTCGAGTCCGAGGACCCCGCGACGATCAACGCCAAGTCGGAGGCGCTGCAGACGGCCTTCCACGCGGTCTCCGAGGCGATGTACCAGCGCGCCCAGGAGCAGGCCGCCGCGGCCGGCAACGGCGCAGCGGCCGACGGCGGGGCCGGCTCGGCCTCCTCTGACGAAGAGGACGTCGTCGATGCCGAGGTCGTCGAAGAGCCCCAGGCGTAGGCCGCCAGATGACGGAGATCAAGATCACGAACGGCGGGCAGCCCGAGGAGATCGAGGAGCCCGAGACGGTCATCGCCGACGCGCCGGCGCAGGACGGCGCGTCGGCGGACGCCTCCGTCGACGCATCGTCCCCGGAAGGGGAGGCCGCCGAGATCGAGGGCGAGCTCGACGAGCTCGTGAGGACGGCCAAGCAGCGCGACGACTACCTGGCGCTGGCGCAGCGCACGCAGGCGGACTTCGAGAACTACCGCAAGCGGGTCGCGCGCGAGGCCGCGGCGGCCCGCGATCGCGGCGTGAGCTCGTTGGCCAAGGAGCTGCTGCCGGCGCTGGACAACCTCGACCGGGCGCTGGAGGCGGCCGCCGAGGACGACCCGCTGCTGCAGGGCGTGCGCCTCGTGCGCACGGAGCTGAAGGCGGCGCTCGCGCGCGCCGGCATCGATTCCTTCTGCCCGCTCGGCGAGCAGTTCGACCCGTCGCTGCACGAGGCGGTCGCCACCGCGGCGCAGCCGCCCGGCGGCGCGCCGAGCGGCACCGTCGTCGAGGTCTACCAGGACGGCTATCGGCTCGGCGAGGGCATCCTGCGGCCCGCGCGCGTGGTCGTGGCCGCGTAGGAGGCAGGCGAGCGATGGCAACGCGACCCGACTACTACAAGACGCTCGGGGTCGACAAGAGAGCGACCCCCGAGGAGATCAAGAAGGCCTACCGCAAGCTCGCGCGCCGGTACCACCCCGACCGCAACCCGGACGACAAGCAGGCGGAGGCGCGCTTCAAGGAGATCTCCCAGGCGCACGACATCCTCGGCGACCCGGAGAAGCGCAAGCAGTACGACAGCGGCTCCGGCCCGTTCGCCACCGGCGCGGGCCCGGGAGGCGGCTTCGGCGGCTTCGGCAACTTCGACTTCGACGCGTCCTCGATGGGCGACATCCTCTCCAACCTGTTCGGCGGCTCGACCAGCGGCCGGCGCGTGCGCACGAAACCGCGCGCCGAAAAGGGCGCCGACCTGGAGGCGCAGGTGTCGATCACCTTCGACCAGGCGGTCTCCGGCGCGCAGGTGCCGCTGCAGGTGCCGATGCACGCCACCTGCCCGACGTGCCACGGCACCGGCGCCAAGCCGGGCACCGCGCCGTCGGTGTGCCCGCGCTGCGAGGGACGCGGGATCGAGACCCAGGGCCAGGGCATGTTCTCGATCTCCCAGCCGTGCTCGCTGTGCGGCGGCACCGGCACCGTCATCGAGGACCCCTGCCCGACGTGCAGCGGCGCGGGCGCCGTGCGCACGGTCAAGAAACTGCGCGTGAACATCCCCGCGGGCGTGCGCGAGGGCAGCCGCATCCGCCTGGCTGGCAAGGGCGAGCCCGGTCGCAACGGCGGACCTCACGGCGACCTCTACCTGATCACCCACGTCGAGCCCTCGTCGCTGTTCACCCGCAAGGGAGACAACCTCGAGGTCGAGGTGCCGCTGACGATCCCCGAGGCGCTGCGCGGCGCGGAGGTGCAGGTGCCGACGCTGAGCGGGACCAAGACGCTGCGCGTGAAGCCGGGGACCGCGCACGGGACCGTCCAGCGCCTGCGCGGCGAGGGCCCGCCGAAGCTCGGCGGCAGAGAGAAAGGCGACATCCACTACCGCTTCGTGATCGACGTGCCGCAGAAGCTGAGCAAGGAGCAGGAGAGCGCGATCGACGAGCTGTCGAAGACGCTCGACGGCGATCCGCGCGCGGGCCTGTTCGCCAAGAACGGCGCGGCGTCGCGCAAGGGCGCCGCCGACTCCGGCGCGGCCGCGAAGGGGGCCGGCGATGGCTCGTAAGGTGACCCGCGTACAGGTCGAGACCAACCGCGGCGTGTTCATGATCTCGGTGGCGGCGCAGCTGGCGAACATGCACCCGCAGACGCTGCGCATGTACGAGACGCGCGGCCTGATCGAGCCGCAGCGCTCGCCCAAGGGCACGCGCCTGTACTCGCAGGAGGACGTCGAGAAGCTCAAGCGCATCCAGGAGATGACCGCGGAGCTCGGCCTCAACCTCGCGGGCGTGGAGCGCGTGCTGCGCCTGGAGCAGGAGCTCGAGGAGATGCAGGCGCGGATCGAGGAGATCGAGCTGGAAGCGCTGCAGACGCAGGTGCGCCTTGCCCAGGAGCTCGAGGAGGTGCGCCGCTCCTTCCGCGCGGAGCTGACCGTGCCCTACCGCGGCGGCCTGGAGCTCGTGCGCGCCGCCGACGCCCGTCCGCAGTTCCCCAAACCGGCGAAGAGGTAACAGACATGCAGCCCGATCGATTCACGATCAAGTCCCAGGAAGCGCTCGCGGCGGCCGCGCGGCTGGCGCAGCAGCGCGCGAACCCGCAGGCGATGCCCGTGCACCTGCTGAGCGCGCTGCTCGAAGGCGGCGGCAGGGGCGCGGGCGACGTGGCGGCGACCGCGGCCGGCGGCGTGGTGCTGCCGGTGCTGAACAAGCTCGGCGTGGAGCTGCCGGCGCTGCGCGCGGAGACCGAGCGCGCGCTGGAGGAGCTGCCGCGCCTGTCCGCGAGCTCCTCGCCGCCCGCGACGGTGCCCTCGAGCGAGCTCACCGCTGTGATCCAGGCCGCGGAGGGCGAGGCGCAGGCGCTGTCGGACCAGTACGTCTCGACCGAGCACCTGCTGCTCGCGCTGTCCGCGGAGCCCGGCCGCGCCGGCGCGGCGCTGCGCGCGGTCGGCGCCAGCCGCGAGCGCCTGCTGCAGGCGCTGAGCGAGGTGCGCGGCTCGCACCGCGTCACCGACCAGTCGCCGGAGGAGAAGCTGGAAGCGCTCGAGCGCTTCGGCCAGGACCTCACGCAGGCGGCCGAGCAGGGCAAGCTCGACCCGGTGATCGGGCGCGACGAGGAGATTCGCCGCGTGATCCAGGTGCTCTCCAGGCGCACGAAGAACAACCCGGTGCTGATCGGCGAGCCGGGGGTCGGCAAGACGGCGATCGTCGAGGGCCTGGCCCAGCGGATCGTCTCGGGCGACGTGCCCGACTCGCTGCGCGAACGGCGCGTGATCGCCCTGGACATCGGCTCGCTGGTCGCCGGCGCGAAGTACAGGGGAGAGTTCGAGGACCGTCTGAAGGCGGTGCTGAACGAGGTCTCCGAGGCGCAGGGCGCGGTGATCCTGTTCCTGGACGAGCTGCACACGATCGTCGGCGCGGGCGCGGCGGAAGGCTCCGTCGACGCCGCCAACCTGCTCAAGCCGATGCTCGCGCGCGGCGAGCTGCGCTGCGTCGGCGCCACGACGCTCGACGAGTACCGCAAGTACATCGAGAAGGACGCCGCGCTCGAGCGGCGCTTCCAGCCGGTGATGGTCGGCGAGCCGTCGGTCGCCGACACGATCGCGATCCTGCGCGGCCTGAAGGAGCGCTACGAGGTGCACCACGGCGTGCGCATCCAGGACAGCGCGCTGATCGCGGCGGCGACGCTGTCGGACCGCTACATCGCCGACCGCTTCCTGCCGGACAAGGCGATCGACCTGGTCGACGAGGCGGGGTCGCGGCTGCGCATCGAGATCGACTCGCTGCCGACGGAGATCGACGAGGTCGACAGGCGCGTGATGCAGCTGGAGATCGAGCTGACGTCGCTGAGCAAGGAGACCGACGAGGCCTCCGCCGAGCGCAGGGAGGCGATCGAGCGCGAGCTCGCGGATCTGCGCGAGCGCTCGGCCGCGATGAAGGCTCAGTGGCAGAGCGAGAAGCAGGCGATCCAGGGGATCTCCGAGCTGAAGGAGCGCCTGGAGCAGTACCGGATGGAAGCCGAGCGCGCACAGCGCGAAGCCGACCTGGAGCGCGCGTCGAAGCTGCTCTACCAGGACATCCCCGAGCTCGAGCGCCAGCTGTCCGAGCTCGAATCCAGCGAGGGCGAGCGCGGCACGGGCGAGGGGCCGGTGTTCCTCAAGGAGGAGGTCGACGCCGACGACGTCGCGGAGGTCGTCGCGCGCTGGACGGGCATCCCCGTCAGCCGCCTGCTGGAGGGCGAAACGGAGAAGCTGATCCACATGGAGGAGCGTCTGCACGAACGCGTCGTCGGCCAGCACGAGGCGATCGAGGCGGTCGCCACCGCGCTGCGCCGCTCGCGCGCGGGCCTGCAGGACCCCGACCGCCCGATCGGCTCGTTCCTGTTCCTCGGCCCGACGGGCGTCGGCAAGACCGAGCTCGCACGCGCGCTCGCCGAGTTCATGTTCGACTCGCAGGACGCGATGATCCGCATCGACATGTCCGAGTACATGGAGAAACACTCCGTGTCGCGGCTCGTCGGCGCGCCCCCCGGCTACGTCGGCTACGAAGAGGGCGGCCAGCTGACCGAGGCGGTCAGGCGCCGCCCGTACGCGGTCGTGCTGCTGGACGAGATCGAGAAGGCGCACCCGGACGTGTTCAACGCGCTGCTGCAGGTGATGGACGACGGGCGCCTGACCGACGGCCAGGGGCGCACGGTCGACTTCAAGAACACCGTGCTGATCATGACCTCGAACATACGGGTGGGTGGGAACGAATCAGAAGCCTTGTCGGACACGGAGATCCGCAGCGCGCTGCTCGGCCACTTCAAGCCGGAGTTCATCAACCGCCTCGACGACATCGTGCGCTTCGACGCGCTCAGCCGCGAGCAGATCTCCGAGATCGTCGACCTCCAGGTCGCGCGCGTGATCGACCGCGTCGCCGAGCGCGGCGTGCAGGTCACGCTCTCCGACAAGGCGCGCGAGCTGATCGGCAACATGGGCTATGACCCGACGTACGGCGCGCGCCCGCTGCGGCGCGTGATCCAGAAGCAGCTAACCGACCGCCTCGCGCTGGCGCTGCTGGCCGGCGAGATCCGCTCGGGCGACTCCGTCACCGTGGACGCGGTCGACGGGGAGCTGAAGCTGGAGAAGGCCGGAGCGGACGCGCCGGTCGCGGCCTGAGTCGTTGGCGGCGCGTCAGGTGGTCGCCAGCTCGGCCGGCAGCGCGTCGACGACGGCCTGCCGCTGCGGCTTGTCGAGCCGATATGCGAGGCGGCGGATCTCCAGGGCGTCGTTGAAGGCCTGAAGGAAGGCGCTGTCGGCGGTGTCCGGGAGCGGCTCGCCAAGGCTCTGATCGAACCATTGCGCCACGTCCGCCCAGCGCCAGACCTTTGTGCGAGCGTCGAGCCTCCCGGCTGCTGGGGGGAAGCCTCCCGGACCGCGTCTGGCGCTGACGAGCAGCCGGATGCTCTCGGGGGTACGGCCTGACCGCCTGCCGATGTCAGCCATCGTTGCGAGATCGTCTTCCTCGACGCGCAGCACGATCGCCTCGGGCAGGGCCTTCAGCAGTTCGTGCAGCGCCGATGTGACGGCACGAGGGAGGCTGCTGGCGCGACGATCGAGCTCGAGCAGGAAGGACCCGTCCCCGTCCGGCCCCATCAGCGAGGCATCCTCGATCTGCTCGTATATCCGGACCGAGAGGTCGTCCGAGCTCCAGCCGGGGATGACGAATCGAAGGATGAAGGTGTAGTCGCTCATAGCTTCTTGTGGGGGCAGCGGTCGCGGAAGCGGTCGATTCTCCTGGCCTCGTTCTCAGCGGTTCGTGGCGAGCCGTTGACCGAAAACGGGGGACACTCGCCGGTCTCGTTGCCGGGGCAGTAGACGATTCCCCAATGACCACGGTTGGATTCGACTTGAAACCCATCCCTTTCCGCTCTTCGGAGCGCCGCCTCGACTGGCTTCTTTGGGTGCCTGGTCCTCAATGGTACCGCACCTGTTGCGCACTGCCAACAGTCTGGCGCGCCGAGATCGAGAGTTCATGTCCCATGGGCGACTACTCCGACCAAGAAGGCGGAGCGGGACGCGGCCGCTGTTGAGTATGCGACCCGGGGGCACCGCCCGCCCTCGACGAGCCGGGTCGGTCCGGTGAATTCGGTGAGGGCCCCGGTAGCTTCCTCGTCAGCGGCCACGCCGACGTCGTGCAGATGAGCAGCATCAACTAGGGAGGAGCAGAGCGTCCGTGGTTTGCGAAGGGGGGCCGGCTAGATGAGTAGTGCCACGGCCGTGGGGGTGGCTGTGGGTTGGGGGGAGGGGTTGTAGGCAGGCAGATCGAAGTCGGCGGTGCTCAATGTCACCGCCGACCCGGGAGGGCCTCGATGGACGCC
>Ga0181521_10001232_pt1 | contig 31874 bp, 27 predicted proteins | sample PEATcosm2014_Bin_32_FD_119764 | JGI IMG/M metagenome (GOLD analysis project Ga0181521, IMG submission 119764) | Peatland microbial communities from MTU Mesocosm Facility, Houghton, MI, USA - PEATcosm2014_Bin02_60_metaG | ecosystem: Environmental > Terrestrial > Soil > Wetlands > Peat | place...
CTGCGCAAGTGCGTGTGCTTCGTGGGTGGTCAACGAGGCCAACTGCGCGGAGTCGGTGCCGCGTTCTTTGTCGGTGATCCGCTCGGCGTGCATGACGCAGCTGCTGTCTACCTGGTCACCGCGAAGCACTGTGTTCAGCCGTTCGACCACCAGGAGTACGGGCCCTTCCGTACGACCTGGTTACGGGTCAACATGCGCCACGCAGGCTCGATGCACCTCGAGATACCGCCTGGGATGTGGGTGTGTCACGAAACAGCGGACGTAGCGGTGCTCCCGCTCGCGCTGAACATGAACACCTTCGACTACCTCTGCTATCCGGTCCGCAACGGTGCCACGGCAGAGTTCATCAAGCGACACAGCGTCACGCCGGGTGAAGATGTGTTCATCACGGGACTGCTGATTTCGCACCCAGGCAAGTCCCGGGTTCTGCCGATCGTGCGCGTAGGCAACATCGCGGCCTTTCCGGAGGACCCGATCAACCTCTTGACAGGTCAAGACTCCGCATATCTGGTCGAGGTGCGGTCGCTGGGCGGCCTCAGCGGCTCCCCTGCCTTCGTTCACCTTCTACCGATTCCTGCCGGTGCGATGGGCGACGTCAGGACCACCGCGGGCGGAATCGGGACAGCTGGAAGAACATTCCTCATGGGCCTCGTCCACGGGTTCTTTCCCACGGCCGAGAACGACCCTGACGAGATCGGAGGGTGGGCACAGGAGCCGCTCAATACCGGCATATCGGTAGTCGTGCCCCTGGAAAGAGTGCTCGACATCATCGACAGTCCCGCGTTCGTCGAGCAGAGAGAAGCTGCAAAGACGAGGCTCAACGCCGGACACATGCCAGCTCCTGCCATCCTCAGAGAGCATGTCGATTGAGAGCTGGTGAAGCTCCGGTGTCCTGACCTAACCTCTCGGTCCGGTGGCGCCCTGTCGGCAGCGCCCACGGCATCTGCAGCTTTACAGGTCTCGACTTGGGGGACGGGGACGGGGGGGGCGGGAATTGAATCCTTACATCGTGCTCGGAAGCGCCATCGTCGGCTTTCTGGTCGGCATGACCGGCGCGGGAGGCGGCGCCCTCATGACGCCGATGTTGATCCTGCTGTTCGCGGTCAAGCCATCGACCGCAATCTCGAGCGACCTCGTCGCCGCCGTCGTGATGCGCCCCTTCGGAGCTGCGGTGCACCTCCACAAAGGAACGGTCAATCTCCGCCTTGTGGGGTGGATGGTCATGGGCTCGGTTCCGATGGCCTTTCTCGGTGCGTATCTCCTCCACCTGATGGGCCAGTCCCACGTCGCCCAGGACAACGTGGAGCGGGCGCTTGGCGGAGCACTTCTGATCGGCGCCGCCGCGATGACTCTGCGCTACGTCCTTGACCATCGTGCTGGTCACGTCCGCACGGGCGTGGTCCACGAGGTTGTCGTCCATCCGATCCCGACGGTCGCGATCGGGATGCTCGGAGGGATGATCGTCGGGATCACATCTGTCGGCTCGGGGTCGTTGATCATCGTCCTGTTGCTGTTCGTGTACCCACTTCTCGGAGCCAACCAGCTTGTCGGCACTGACCTCGCCCAAGCAGTGCCTCTGACCGGTGCAGCGGCACTCGGTGCATTGGCCTTCGGCCATGTGGAATTCTCGGTGACGACCTCCATCATCGTCGGGAGCGTTCCGGCGGTGCTCGTCGGGTCATTTCTCTCTTCGAGGGCGCCAGACCGGATCGTTCGACCGATCATCACCTTCGTCATCTTCGCCTCGGGCCTCAAGTACGTCGGGGTGAGCACGACGACGCTCGGATGGATCCTGTGCGTGACGGCTCTCCTCGTCGCGGCTGTCTGGACGGCGCGTACGAGGCCGTGGAGAAACGGGGTCAGGGGCTCAACAGTGGAAATGGCCGCCGACGGCGCATCGCCTCTCGACTCTGCGGTGGCTCCGGTAGATGAGCGACGGAGAACCTGAGAGACTCCCCACATGGGGACTCCTCCGCCCGGGTCACAGCCCAATCGCGTTCCTGTCGACAAGTCGCCGGTGCTCGCCTTCTTTCTCACCTTGTTCCTGGGTCCGCTCGGCCTGCTGTACGTGAAGGTGGTGCCCGCGCTGGTCCTGCTGCTGGTGGCGCTCACCGGCTATTTCACTTATGGCATCACCTCGATCGCGGCCTGGCTCGTCTCGATCGTCTGGGCTTGCGTCGAGGCCTCCCGCAGGCACCGCGCCTCCGAGCTCTGGCGGGCCTCCACCGGCAATCAAGGCATACCTGTGCCGGGTTACCGACAAGCAGCTGCGCTCGCGTACTACCACGGTCAGGACGCTCCTCTTCCGCCGCCTGGCTGGTACCCGGACTCCGCCGACGCGACCAATGTTCGGTGGTGGGACGGCAGCCAATGGACCGGTGACACGCGGCCGGTGTCCCAGCAGCCCCCACCGGCGACGGCCCGACCGGATCAGACGTTCCCTCCACCTGTCGGCTAGGACGCGCGGCGTAGCCCTCGGGGCCGCGGCGCCGAGCCAGTACGCCGGGTCCTGCTCGGGCGAGCTCGAGATGCGGCGCGACCCAGAGCGTCAGTCAGGTGCCGGAGCAACCTCGGATCGTCCGCCAGGAGCAGTTTCGCCGAGATCCCCTTCGCCCGAGACCGCGGGACCGGCCAAGTCCATCTCCGCCAACTTGCCCGGCCACCAGTTCCAACGACCGAGCAGAGACACCGTCGAGGGCACGAGCAAGCTCCGCACTAGGAACGTGTCCATCAAGATGCCGAGCGCCAAGCCGATACCGATGTCGCGGATCTGGCTCCCGCCCGGTTCGCCTCCCGCTGTGACTGCGAGCACCAGGAACGTCCCCGCAAGAACCAGTCCCGCCGAGGTGATGGTCGGGCCTGACGCGCCGACCGCGGTCACCACGGCGTCGCGAAGACGGCGTTGGTGCGCCTCCTCCCGGATGCGCGTCATGACGAGGATGTTGTAGTCCTCGCCGAGGGCTAAGAGGAAGATGAACATCAAGAAGGGTAAGAGGAAGGTGAGGCCACCGCTCCCGCCGAGCTTGATGAACAGGATTGACGCCAGACCGAGCGCCGCCAGGTAAGACAACATCACGCTCGCGATGAGATAGAGGGGAGCCACAAGGCTCCGCAGAACCAGCGCAAGCAGCAGGCCGATGGCGATGATCGCGATCGGGACGATGTGAATGAGGTCGCTGTCGGAGATCGAGCTCACGTCGTAAAGCGCCGGGGCCTCGCCTGCTACCCCGCTCGCGGTCGCCCCGATGCTCCGCTGGACCGTCGCCAAGGCGTTGCGGATGCTCGGCACCGCATTCAGCGCCGGCGTCGAGGCGGCGTCTCCGGCCGTGAGCCCTGCCTCGAACTGGATCGTGTGCCCGTCCGGGCTCACAAAACGCGCGGTTGCGCGGTACAAGTCGTAGGTCAGCGTCGGCACCTTCGCAGCGGGCGAGCCGGGAGCCGGCAACGCCGGGAGCAGCGCGGGATTCCCGAGCGCCGCGTGCAGGCTCACGTAGAGGGCCGGCGGTATCGGCGTACCGGCAGGATCGAGCGGGCCGGGCAAAGTCTTGAAGAGGCCCGTCGCTTGTAGCTCGCTCTCGGCTCTGACGACCGCACCAGGGTCCTGCCACACCGGGGCGGCAAGCCTCAAGATGAGGTTGGTCGGGTTCGAGCTCGCCTGGGGGAAGTACTTCATCAGCGCCGCATTGCCGGCCGCCGCGTCACTCCCGCTCGGCGCCGCTGTAGCTCCGCCGAATCCCGCCGGAGAGTAGAGAAGCGAACCGAACGCGAGTGCACCGAAGACGACGACACCGGCGGCGAGGGTGTGCGCCGGGCGAGCGATGACACGCTGGGCGACTTTGCCCCACCAACTCTCGTTCGCCTCACCCGGGACGATCTTCGCCGGCCAGAACACGGCACGCCCGAGGATCGCGAGCAGGGCGGGCAGCAGCGTGATCCCGGCGACGAGCATCACGGCGATCCCGATCGCGAGCGGGACGCCAAGGTCGTGGTAGATCCCAAAGCTCGCGAACAGCAGGGTCAACAGCGCCAGGATGACTGTCCCGGCTGAGGCGGAGATCGACTCGCCGACTCGTGCGACCGCACGGGCCACGGCGTCGTTCGCCGGCAGGCCCGATCGGAGGCCTTCCCGGACGCGGAACACGAGGAACAGCCCGTAGTCGGTCCCGGCCCCGAGGATGAGCACGATCAGGAGCAACTGCGTGATCTGAGAGATCTTGAGCCCGTGAGAGCCGAGCTCGCCGATGAGCGAGCCCGACAGCTGGAGGACGACCGCCGCCGGAAGCAACGTGATCAGAGGCGCCAACAGCGAGCGGAAGACGAACAGCAGCAGCACGATGATGAACAGGATCGACAGCAGCTGGGTCTTGTTGCCGGTCGAGCTCGACTGCTTCTGCTGCGCGACGTTGGTGGCCACGAGGCCGGCGAGGTGGAACCGGATGCCGGGGGGCGCATCGGCCTTCGTGAAGGCTGCGGTCAGCCCGTTGACCACGTCCGCCGATGGCCCGGGGCTGTAGCCGGCGATGTTCGCCTCGACGAGGAGTTGCACCGCACGCCCGTTCGCGGAGGTGCCGACGTACTGCACGGTCTCGACGTTCGGGACCCTCTTGGCGTCAACGGCCAGGCGGGTGATCGCCTGGGTGTCTGCGGCGCTGATCAGGCCATGCTGGCTGACGCCGATGATGATGACCGGTACCAGCGATGCCTTGCCGACCAGCGGCTCAGCGAGCTTGCCTGCGACGGTGCTCGGCGCGCTGGCAGGCAGGAACGCCGAGTTGTCGTTGTTGACCTGGCTCGCCAGCGACGGCAGGAAGTGAACCGACGCGGCCGTCCCGACGATCCAAACGACGACGATGAACCAGCGAAATCGGACGGTGAAGCGCCCAAGGCCATTGAAGAACACATTCATCCGTCTGGGGTCTCCGTCTCGAGGCTCGGCGGCGGTTGGTCCGCCTTGGGTCTTGCGTCGCGGCCCCGAAGGGCACTTCCCAGAAGCGCGCTCGGTTCAGCGAGTTACGCCGGTAAGCCGTGACGGGTAGGAAACCTAGCCTCTCGTAAGTACGCGTCGCGCTCACGCTCCCGTCGCGTCAGTGGAAGTCCCTCGACGGGCTGACCGCCACCGCGAGGTCGATCTCCTCCAAGTACTCCGCCACTACGTTCGAGGACGACAGTGCGGTTGGGTCGGCCCCCTCTCCCCGTTCGAGCCGCCCACGTACGAGCAGCACCACCGCCGAGCGCGCCGCCCTGCGATAGCGGGTCCAGCATCCTGGCGAGCAGATGACGTTCACGAGCCCTGTCTCGTCTTCCAAGTTGAGAAACGTCGTCCCGCCCGCCGTAGCCGGCCGTTGCCTATGGGTGACCACACCGGCAACGAGGACCTTCGCGCCATCGGGCACCCTCACGAGCTCGGCGTTCGGGACCACCCCTCGGCCGGCGAGCCTCGCCCGGGCGAAGGCCATCGGATCCGAGCCTGGTGACAGCCCAAGTGTCTGCAGGTCGGCGGACATCTCCTCGATCTCGTCCATCTCGGGAAGCAGTGGGGCATTCGTCCCGACCACGGTCCCGGGAAGACGATCAGGGCGCGCCTCAGCGGCTGCACCCGCCGCCCAGAGCGCCTCGCGACGGGTGAGCGGACGGGCTCCGGCTCCACCGGCGCTGGCTGCAGCTCCGTTGCGGGCAGCACGAACTGAGGCTGTGCCGAGTGAAACGAGCGCTCCCGAAGTGGCAAGAGCTTCGAGGCCGGAGCGGCCGATGCCACTCCGGCGCACGAGATCCTCCATGTCCACATATGGCCGGCTGGCCGCGATCCCCTCGGCAAGGTCGGCACCGATCCCCTTCACCGAGGCGAGCCCAAGCCGTACCAACGGGCCGGGCGCCGTCCCGGCTTCGAGCGAGGCCCCCGCCTCGCTCTTGTTCACGTCCGGTCCGAGGACGACGACCCCGTGACGCCGGGCATCCGCGACAAGGGTATGAGGCGCCCAGAAGCCCATCGGCTGGGAGTTGAGCAGTGCTGCGAGGAACGCGGCCGGGTAGTGCAGCTTCAACCACGCGCTCACATATACGAGGTAGGCGAAGGACACCGAGTGGCTCTCGGGGAAGCCGAAGTTGGCGAATGCCGCCAGCTGTTCCCAGATGGTGTCCGCGATCTGGCCGGTGATCCCCCGCTCGGCCATCCCCGCATAAAGACGGGAGCGGAGGCGCTCCATGCGTGAAGCGGAGCGCTTCGCGCCCATGGCTTGACGGAGCTGATCGGCTTCGGCGGCCGAGAAGCCGGCGGCGTCGATCGCCATCTGCATGAGCTGCTCTTGGAACAGCGGCACCCCGAGGGTCTTCGCCAGGCTGCGCTCGAAACACGGGTGCAGGTACGTCACAGCCTCTGCCCCGTTGCGCCGGCGCAGGTAGGGATGAACCGATCCTCCCTGGATCGGGCCGGGGCGGATGAGAGCGACCTCGACGACGAGGTCGTAGAAACAGCGTGGCCGTAACCGGGGCAGCGTGGCCATCTGAGCCCGGCTCTCCACTTGGAAGATCCCCACCGAGTCGCCGCGGCACAACATGTCGTAGACGGCCTCTTCCTGGGGGATCATCGCGAGGTCGATCTCATCGTGGTGATAGGCGCCCACGGTGTCGACCGCCCGGTGGATCGCCTCGAGCATCCCGAGACCGAGGAGGTCGAACTTCACGAGGCCGACCGCCGCGCAGTCGTCCTTGTCCCACTGGAGCACGGTCCGGTTCTCCATGCGGGCCCACTCGACCGGGCAGACCTCCGAGACCGGACGGTCGCAGATCACCATGCCGCCGGGGTGGATGCCGAGGTGGCGGGGAAAGCCCTCCAGCTCGGTCGCCACCGTCAGCACCCGGGCCGGGATCCCGAGCTCGCTCGCTGCCTTCGCAGGGCCGGGCTCGGCGGCGACGTCGTCACGACCGGGCCGACCGCCGCCGGTATCGCCTTTCCCGGCGTCGCGCCGTGCGGCCTCGCCCTCCGCTGAAGCGCTCCACCACGTCCAGCGGTCCTTGCGATGCGGCGCTGTCGAGTGGTGGCCGCCACCGAGGGAACCCCACCGCTCGATGCGTCGCGCCCAGGCGTCGACCTGCCCGGGCGAGTGGCCGAGCGCCTTGGCGGCATCCCGCACGGCGGAGCGGGCCCGGTAGCTCACGACTACGGCCACGAGCGCGGCACGCTCGCGGCCGTAGCGCCCATAGACGTACTGGATGACCTCCTCGCGCCGCCCGCTCTCGATGTCCACGTCGATGTCGGGCGGCCCGTCGCGCTCGGGTGACAGGAACCTCTCGAACAAAAGACCGAGAGCGACAGCGTCCGCATTGGTGATCCCGAGCACGTAGCACACTGCCGAGCTCGCCGCGGAGCCCCGGCCCTGGCAGTAGATCCCCGACCGCCGGCAGAACTCGACGATGTCCCAGACGACGAGGAAGTAGCCGGCAAAGCCCAGCTCCTCGATCATCGCCAATTCGTGCTCCAGCTGCCGCCACGCACCGGGCACCCGCTCAGCTCCTGCTGGGCCGTAGCGCCGGGTCGCCCCCTCCTTGACCAGCTGGCGCAGGAAAGTCATCTCGCTCTGGCCCGCAGGCACGGGAAAGTCGGGAAGCTTGGGGGCAACAAGGTGGAGGTCAAAAGCGCATGCCCGCCCGAGCTCGCCGGCTTGCTCGACGGCTCCCGGGTAGCGGGCAAAGCGCCTGGCCTGCTCGGCTCCCGAGCGCAGGTAAGCCGCCCCTGCGGCGGGCAGCCAGCCGTCGAGCTCATCGAGTGGGCGTCCCGAGCGGACCGAGGCGAGCACCGAGGCGAGGCGACGCCCCGCAGGTTGGGCGTGGTGGACAACGTTCGTCGCGACGATGCCGAGGTCCCTGCGCACGGCGAGGGCGGCAAGGGCGTCGTTGCGCGCCGAGTCGAGCGGGTCATCGTGGTCGAACAGCTCGACGACGACGCTCTCGGGACCGAACCGCTCGACGAGCCGGTCGAGCTCCCTCGCCGCCGCGACAGGACCGGCTTCCACAAGCGCGGCAGGCACGGCTCCCTTGCGGCAGCCCGTCAAGATGAGGAAGTGGCCTCCCGCGAGCTCGGCCAGCCGGTCGATGTCGTGGCGAGGGCGGTCCTTCTCGCCACCAGCGAGATTGCCCTCGCTGATGGCGCGGGCGAGACGAGAATAGCCCTCCGGGTCGCGGGCGAGGACGATCAGGTGGGACCCGGGCGGGTCAGGGGTCCCGGTACGCGGCGCCGCCGGGACGACCGGGGGGCCGATCAGGCCTGGGCCGCGACCGGCAAGGGTGAGCTCAGCACCGAAGACCGTGGGCACTCCCGCTTCCTTTGCTGCCTCGGCAAAGCGCACCACGCCGTAGAGCCCGTCGTGATCGGTCAGTGCCAGAGCCCCAAGCTCGAGCCGGACGGCTTCCGCGACAAGTTCCTCGGGATAAGAGGCACCGTCGAGAAAACTGAAATTTGAATGACAATGGAGCTCCGCGTACCCAACCACAGATCCAGGATAGTGACATCGATCGAACATATGTTCGTCGTCACTCCCACAGAGGCGACCCGGTGGAACGCGCCGCACGGTGGCCACCACGCTGGATTCTCAGCAAACTCCCAGCAACATCGACCACAATGTGAAGGTGGCAGAAGGAGAAACGCTCCCCCGTGTCCTCGTCGTCGACGACGAGGAGTCCATCACCGAGCTCGTCTCGATGGCGCTTCGTTACGAAGGCTTCGACGTCCAGACCGCTTCCAGCGGATATGGGGCGCTCGAGCAGATCGATGCGTTCCGACCCGACCTCATCCTGCTCGACGTGATGCTGCCCGATATCGACGGGTTCAACATCGCTGAGCGCCTACGGCGCGACCGGCGCGACATCCCAGTGCTCTTCCTCACGGCTCGCGATGCCACCGAGGACAAGGTCCGGGGCCTGACGATCGGCGGTGACGACTATGTGACCAAGCCGTTCAGCGTGGCCGAGCTCGTCGCTCGCACCCAGGCGATCCTCCGCCGCGCCGGCAAGGGCGGGCCCGCCCGCGAGCTGCTCCAGCTCGCGGACCTCGAGATGGACGACGACGCTCACGAAGTGCGACGCGCCGGCCAGCTCATCGACCTGACGGCGACCGAATACCGGCTGCTCCGCTACCTCCTCTCCAACCCGCGTCGGGTGCTCACCAGATCCCAGCTCCTCGACCACGTCTGGAACTACGACTTCGGCGGCGACGCCGGTGTGCTCGAGACCTACGTCAGCTACCTGCGCAAGAAGGTCGACTTCACCGAGCCGCATCTGATCCAAACCGTGCGCGGGGTCGGCTACGTGCTCCGCCCGCCCCGCAACTGACGAGAATGTCCTCTCACGTGTGGCTCTCCGGGGTCAGCAACGGCATCTGGGGCTGCTCGTGTCGTTGAAGATCCGGCTCATCGCCGTCCTGTGCGCGTTCGTGGTCTTCGCCTTGGCGGTGACCGACGCCATCACCTATACGTCGTTCCGGAGCTACGCCGTCGGCCAGCTCGACCAACAGCTCTTCAGGTCGGCGAATCTCGTGGCGCAGAATCTTGGTTTTTCCAACCCGTTCGGCGGCCCGCGCTCTGACTTCGCCAACGAAGTCGTGACACCGGGCACGCTGGCAACAGAGTTGAGCCCGAGCGGCCAACGGCTCTTGCCCTGGACGTCGTTCAGCGCCACGGCCCAGTCATCTCCGTTGCTTCCCGCGTCACTCGCGGGCCTGGCCGCCGACGCCCCGGGCGGCGCGCCTGTCTACAGGACCGTGCCAGGCACCGGCAGTATTGAGTCCTACCGCGTGCTCGAGGCCAGCTTGAGCAACGGCAACGTGCTCGCAGAGGCGATACCGCTCACCGGGACCGACGCGGCGCTGCACCACCTCCTCGCGCTCGAGCTGCTGGTCAGCGGCGCGGTCCTGGTCGCCCTTGCAGCTGCGGCCTGGCTCATAATCCGGCTCAGCCTGCGCCCTCTCCAGAAGATGGCCGACACCGCCGGCGAGATCGCGGCCGGCGACTTGAGCCAGCGCGTCGAGGAGACCGACAACCGCACCGAGGTCGGACGGCTCGGCCGCGCGCTTAACGTGATGTTGGGCCGCATCGAGACGGCGTTCAGGGAGCGGGAGGCTTCCGAGGCGCGACTCAGACGTTTCGTGGCGGACGCGTCGCACGAGCTGAGGACCCCGCTCACCTCCATCCGGGGCTACGCGGAGCTCTTCCAGCACGGACTGGCTGACCGCCCAGCCGACCTCGACACGGCGATGCGGCGAATCGACAGCGAGTCGACCCGGATGGCGGGGCTCGTCGACGACCTGCTGCTGCTCGCTCGCCTAGACCAAGGACGTCCGCTCGAACAAGAGCCGGTCGACTTGACGGCACTTGCCGCGGATGCCGCCCAGGACGCCCGTGCCATCGACCCGTCCCGCACGGTGACATGCGAGGCGCCGCCCTCGTGCCCGATCATCGGGGACGAGGGGCGCCTCCGCCAGCTCCTCGGGAATCTCGTTTCGAACGCTCTCGCTTACACACCCGACGGTAGCCCCCTCGAGATCATTGCCGTGCTGGAACCTTCGCAAGGCCTCGCTCCCTCAAGAGCGAGGATCTTCGTGGTCGACCACGGCGCCGGGATCGCGCCCGAGGCCGCTGCACACGTGTTCGAACGTTTTTGGCGGTCGGACCCCGCCCGGGTCCGTGCACACGGTGGTGCCGGACTTGGGCTCTCGATAGTGGCGGCAATTGCCGCTGCTCACGGTGGAGGCGTCTGGACAACCGAGACTCCCGGCGGCGGCGCCACCTTCACTGTTGAGCTGCCGACCGAACCCGAACCGGGCCTAAGCCCTTGGGGCACCAACGCGGCGTCCGCCGAGAAGCTCACCGGCAACGGCGCGACTACGGCGGAAGTCGACTCGTTCGCCGGCAGCACGACGGCCACGCAAAAGGCTCCGTTCACCGGTCTGCAACGTCCCTCCTGAGGAACGCCCGTCCGCTGCGGGTGGCTCTGAAGGCGCCCTTCGAATCCGAAGAGCCCGTGAAGGCGCCCCCCTTCCTTGGACGCGGCTCGGCCGCCTCGACGCTGGCGGTTAGGCGTCGAGACGGCCAAACGGCGCTCGTCCGAGGAGAGAGACGAACGAACTATGCAGGCGGCGCCGTAGCGAGGGTGACGTTGACCGTCTGGGTACCGCCGTACGAGCTCTCGAAAGTGACCTTCACACGATCTCCGGGACGCAGCTTGTGAATGAGGGTCGCCAACTCGTTCATCGTGGGAGTCGCGTGACCGTCGAAGGCGACGATGACATCACCTCCTTGAAGGCCGGCCAGGTAGGCAGGACTTCCCGGCTCGACGTACTCCAGCCCGGCGCCGGTCGCTGATCCCGAACCCTGGATGGAGGCTGTCGCGCCCTCGACTCCCAGGAAGGCCACGACGCCTATGACGATCCCTTGACCACCCTTGCCCTGCTCGATGTCATTCGCAATCTGCAGCACCCGGTTGATCGGCAGCGCGAAACCTATCGGCGTCGCCCCGTCTGCACTCGCTGCGGCAGTGTCCATGCCGATGACGTCCCCCGACGAGTTGACCAATGGCCCGCCGGAGTTCCCCGGCTCGATCAGGGCGTCCATTTGGATCAGGCCTGTCAGCGACTCGCTGACCCCATTTTGGTCGCTAGCGGTGATCGTCCGGCCAAGGGCCGTGACCGCCCCGGCCGTGACCGTCGACGGGAAGCCCTGGCCACCAGCGTTACCGATCGCCACGACGGGGTTCCCGATCCTGACGGTCGAGAAGCTGCCGAATTTCACCGTCGGCAAACCCCTCACGCCGCTCACCTGCAGGACTGCCACATCGGCTGTCGCATCAGTCCCGACAACGGTTGCCTTGTAGGTACCGCGGTTTTCGATCACGACGTTGATGCTGGTCGCGCCCTCGACAACATGGTTGTTGGTGATGATCTCGCCGTTGGAGGTGGCGATCATGCCCGTCCCCTCGCCGAGGTTCGTGTTGATGTCGACAACGGCAGGACCGACGGCAGAGGCGACCTGGGCCGTAGTGAGCGAGTGCCCGGCGGGCGAGGTAGCCAGTCCTGCTGCCGTGCCCTGGCTCTGTCGGGACACATAGGCGATCCCCGCGCCGCCGCCGGCGCCAACCAGAACGAGTGACACCGCGACAATGGCTGCGAGCTTCCGGCTGCGCTTCGGACGTTCCGGCTCGGTTGGCTGATTTCCGGCCGGGCCGTAACTGCCGGGCGGGTAGACGCCAGGCGGGTAGACGCCAGGCGGGTAGACGCCAGAGCCATAGCCGCCAGGCGCGCTGGTCCCTGGTGTGTAGCCGGTGGGACCGTAACCACTAGGCCCGTAGCCAGGCGGCAGATAGGCACCGGGCGCGCCGCTCGCCGGCGGGTAGGCACCGGGCGGGTAGGCACCGGAGTCATAGCCAAACGGCGGGTGGCCGTCGGGGCCGGCCGGGCTGGCAGGCGAAGGCTCCTGGTCGACAGCCCCGGCCCAAGGAGCTTGCGTGACTCCGGGACCGAAGGGCGTGCTCAAGGGTTCCGTCGGCATGGTTCCTGTCGCCTCTGGCTCCGTCCAAGGGGACAGGGGCTCTGTCTGTTGCTCTCGCTGCTCGTCGTTCCGTTCGTCCATCACACTCACCTCCGGTCAAGCGCTCGCTCGAGCGCCAGGGCCCAAGACCCCTCCGTCCCGAGCTCACCTGTCGCGACTCGAGTATCGATACCCGATCATGCGACTCGCTGCTCAGTTCTTCCTCCACGGGAACTGTGAGTCCGCTGAGAGTATTCAAACGTGCCGGCGAATCTCTCCCGGTAGCCGGACCCGCGAGCCCAGTCAGTCGTAGGTGGCCTCGAGGCGCCACCGTCCTTGCTCGAGGACGAGCAGATGCGCGGTTCCATCGTCCAGCAGCACCTGCAAACGAGCTCGCCGCCGGGCAGCCGCGGGATCCCACCACCGCTCATCGACCGGCCACGGCCCCGCCCAACCCATGATCCCGACAGACAAGCTACCGGCGGTCGGCAGAATCAAACGTGAGGGAACGGCCGTGCACCATCCACGTCCGGTCACCCCTACCGCTGCCCCGTCAGGACCGAGGATCTCGACAGGGACGGGCACTGGATGGACAAGCGCCGGCGACGGAGGCGGGATGTGACCGGGCCAAGGTGCCGCGTCCCGGGAACCTGCCGTGACCACGGTGGTCCGGCGCCCCGGGCGGACGCGCCCGGATGTTCGCTTTCCGCCACCTCCCAGGCGAGCCGCCTTGGTGCTGGTGGCTCTGGCACCACGGTCGTCCTCGGGTTCCTCACCCCAAGGTACGAGACGGACCCGCTCGCCTGGCCCCCTCCCGCCCGTGCGAACAGCTGTCAGGACCGCCTCATGGCCGAGAAGGCCCTGGACCCGCGCCAAACCCCGTTCGACTTGCCGGCTTGCCTCGGCTACACCGCCTTCGAAGTCCATCTGACGTCCGTCATCGGGCACTGCACCGGTGACCGTGAGCCGCAGCATGGTGACCCCGGCGGTAGGGGCTGTGATCACCGGTCCTTGCAGCCATCCCTCGAGCTGCCATCGGACCCGGTCCACCATGGCGCGGGCGGTGAAAGGCCGGTCCCCTCTCCACCAGCGCTGCAGTGACTCGCCATGTTCGGTCTCTGCCTCGACAAGCAACTGGGTAGCGGCGAGCCCGTGCGGAGCGAGGCGGCTGACGAGCTCATCGGCAAGCCCTACGGCAACAAAGGCCAAGGCGTCAGCTCGGTCGGCAGGCGGGTCGAGCACCCGGCAAATCGTGAGGTCCGCTGGAGGGTCCCCGAGAGCGAGCGGTCTCTCGTCGAGTCCCCGGGCAAGCCGGTGGGCAAAGCCTCCTTCGGCACCAAATCGGGCCAGCACCGCACCCTCGTCCAACTCGGCGAGCTCACCCAACGTGCGGATCCCGAGCCGCCGGAGCACGTCGGCGAGCATGGGCAGGCCGAGAACCTCCACCGCGAAGTGACCGAGCCACTCCGGCGTCGCACCGCGAGGCACGATCATGCCTTCGCGTGCGGCGAGCCGTGCAGCAAAGGAACCGTCGGCTATCCCCACCTGGCACGGTGGCTCAGGGGCTGCAGTGCCGGCCGCGCCGGCGACGGCCACGACGGCCGCAGCCGCGGCGTTACAGACCTGCTCGGCGAGTGAAACCTCCCCACCGAAGTAACGGGCGGGAGCCCGGACAGGTAGGGCACAGACCCCGGGCCTGGTGAGCTCCACCCGGGGCGTGAAACCAGCAACTGCTACGACGACGGGCTCAAAGCTGCGCGCGTCCCGAGCTGGTTCATCGCCCACCACGACAAGCTCCGGACAACATGCCTGGGCTTCCCTGCGGCGCTGCCCGAGACGCACCCCCTCCGCCCGGGCAGGGGCAGAAGAAGCGATCACCCGGTTGGCGGCGAGGACAACAGCCGGCCGGCCGGCGAGCCCGGCAGCAACAAGAGGCCAATCAGGGCACCAGACGACGAGGGTGCGAACCGGAGGCACCACTGACCTCAAGCCGGGAGGCGCAACAGGCCTCGTCTCGGTCGGCTGGCTGCACCCCTACCACCGACTTCAGCCTCGAGCTGCCGAGAGCTGAGCAGACCGTGTCCACTCTCGAGCCCGGACCAGCTCGACTCTCTCACGGCACAACGCAGGTCCGACGGCCCGGGCCAACGTGCCATGACGCGTCCCGGTCGCGCAGGGCCACCGGAAAGGAACCCCCTGGCAACACCTGTAGGAGTGCTCGCGTCGAGTACCAGCAGGGTCGAACAACGCTCTCGCGCACGGGCGGCGAGCCGCCTGGCATCAACGGGTCGCACGGGAGTATCCGGGGCGAGACAGACGAGATCGACGGTCTCGAGCAGCGTCGCAACGACGCTTTGCCAGCGACCTTCCGCGCCAGGGCGAGGGACGATGACTAGACGGTCGAGGTCGGCCCCTAGCTCGGCCGCTGCCGCAAGCCCGAGCTCTGGCAAGCCGGCCACTGCGCACCAGTACCCCAGAGATGACGTGCCCGCTAGCAGCAATAACAGCAGGCTCGTCAATCCTGGTGTCCGGTTTGCCCCGGCTGAGCTGGGACCGGACGTCCCAAGAGCTGAGCTGAGGAGCATGTCCGGCGTCTCCGCCGGCCCTAGCAGGACTGTGCCCCCCCTCGGGAGCCCACCGCCTGGGAACAGCCCGGCCAACTCTGGAAGAACTGGGAGAATCCGCTCGGCCGGCAACGAGCCCGGAGCAGGGCGGGGACGAGGACCCTGGGCAGCGATGCCGGTAGCCGGCCGGGCATCAGACAGCGACGGCTTCCCGGCAAGAGCATACGTGGCCACTGTCCGCAGTATACGAACATATGTTCGATACGCAAATGGCTAAGGGCTGGCCTGGAACTTCTAGGCACGCTCATGGCGCTCGCGACGATGACAAAATCAGCCATGGCTCTTCTCGTGCGGCGAGCAGAAGTTGCCGATGCCGCCGCGATCGCGTCCTCGCACGTGCGGTCCTGGCAGAGCGGCTACGCGGGTGTGGTCTCGGACGAGTTCCTCAAGTCTCTGGGCACGGACCTTCCCCAGCGCACGTTGCGCTGGCAAACGCAGATCCTCGGCGCTGAGGCGGAGGATTGGTTCATACTCGTTGGTGAGCTCGACGGCGAGGTGGTCGGCTGGCTCAGCGGCGGGGCCTACCGCGGCACGGACTCCGACGAGCCATTGCTCGGCGAGGTGCACGCCTGCTACGTCGACCCCGCATGCTGGCGCCAAGGCGTCGGGAGCGCTCTCATGGCTGAAGCGCTCGATCGGCTCGCCCGCGCCGGCTATTCACGAGGCGCTTTGTGGGTGCTGGCCGACAATCTTCGTGCGCGAGCGTTCTACGAACATCATGGCTGGCTCCCCGACGGTGCCCACAAGATCTTCGCGGTGGCTAACGAGCGCCACCAGGAGGTGCGCTACAGCCGCTTCCTGTCTTGACGCACCAGATTGCGGCGCGATCCGAACCTGGTCAGGTAAAGGGAGGTCCCGACGGCGGCTTCGGGGTGCCGCGCGGAAGACCGAAGCCAGGCGGCATGCCTCCGGTCGAGCCGGGGAATCCCCCACCCATGTTCTGGCCGCCCGTATGCGGGCCCGTCGGACCCATGAAGCGGTGCCCGCTCCGTAAGAAAGCCGCCGCTCCGGCGCCCAGGTACTTGACCGCGAGACGCGTCGCCACGTACCCGGTCATGAACAGCCCGATGATCCCGACCAGGACCAAGAGCACTGGCCAGTGGTACGAGTGGTGCTCGCAGCTCGCGATCACCGACACAGTGGCCCGCACCCCGCTCGTGCAGGTTGCCGGCAGGTGCGTGTTCTTCCACGCCGTCCACACCGTAAGCACGCCGCCTGCGAAAAAGCACAGGAACCAAGCCATCTGCACCAGCATGATCCGCTTCAACATCCTGGTCGCCTTCGCCATGACATCGGCCGGAGTCTCTACGACCTCGCTGTCCATGACGGACCTCCCGCCTCCAGCGCCTTTCACAAAGCTACGCAGGTGACGATCCAACTTCACTCAGATCACTCCCATTCGGATCAATGCCCGGGCCAGTCAGGCTAGGGCGACCAGGTCGCCGAGGTCGTCGCTCCAGGAGTCCTCCACGCCTTCGGGCATGAGGACGACGTGCTCGGGAGACAGAGCCTGCACGGCGCCAGGATCATGGGTGACGAGGACGATCGCGCCGGCGTAGGTGTGCAGTGCCTTGAGCACCTCACCGCGGCTGGCGGGATCGAGGTTATTCGTCGGCTCGTCCAACAGGAGAACGTTCGCCGCCGACACGACAAGGGTCGCGAGCGCGAGACGGGTCTTCTCACCGCCCGACAGAGTGCCTGCCAACTGGTCGATGCGCCCACCACCGAACAGAAACGACCCCAGGATGCGCCGGAGCTCCGCGTCGCTCACCGCCGGCGGTGCGTTGTGCCGCACGTTCTCGTACACGGTGAGCGAGGGGTCCAGCGTCTCATGCTCCTGGGCGTAGTAGCCCAGCTTGAGGCCGTGCCCTTGGACGACTTCGCCGGCATCGGGCCGCTCGATTCCCGACAGCACCCGCAAGAGCGTGGTCTTGCCCGCGCCGTTCAACCCGAGGATGACCACGCGGCTGGCGCGGTCGATGGCGAGGTCGATGCCCGAGAACACCTCCAGGGACCCGTAGGACTTCGTGAGCCCGGTCGCACTCAGCGGCGTCTTGCCGCACGGTGAAGGAGCAGGGAAGCGCAGCCTGGCCACCTTGTCCGTCCGGCGGACTTCCTCGAGGCCTTCGGTGAGACGCGCGGCGCGCCGGTCGAGGTTGTGGGCCATGCGGGCCTTGGTGGCCTTCGCACGCATGCGGTCGGCCTGCGCTTTGAGCTCCACGACCTTGCGCTCGGCGTTGGCCCGCTCACGGCGCCTGCGGCGCTCGTCGACGGCCAGCTGCTCCAGGTAAGCCTTCCAACCGAGGCGGTACACATCGAGCTGGGTTCGCGTCGCGTCGAGATGGAACACCTTGTTGACGACCGAGTCGAGGAGCTCACCGTCGTGGCTGATCACCATGAGCCCACCGTCATGAGCGCGGAGGAAATGGCGCAGCCACGTGATCGAGTCGGCGTCGAGATGGTTCGTCGGCTCGTCCAAGATCAGCGTCGGCGCACCGGAGAACAGCACCCGGGCCAGCTCCACCCTGCGCCGCTGACCTCCGGAGAGCGTGCCGAGCGGTTGGGTGAGCACCCTGTCGGGGAGGCCCAGGCTCGAGGCGATCGAGCCGGCCTCGGCTTCGGCCGCCCATCCGCCGAGGAGATGGAACTGTTCCTCGAGCCGGGAGTAGCGCTTGAGGATCCGGTCCTGGTGCTCGGCATCGCCGTGCCCCATGTCGTTGCGCGCGGCCTGGAGCTCATGAACGATTCGATCGAGGCCCCTCGCCCCGAGGATCCGGTCGCGCGCGACCACGTTCAGGTCACCGGTACGAGGATCCTGGGGAAGGTAGGCCACCGGCACCGAACGGCGAACCGTGCCCCCCGCTGGGAGGGCCTCGCCTGCGAGCACCCTGGCGAGGGTGGTCTTGCCGGCCCCGTTGCGTCCTACGAGCCCGATCCTGTCCCCGGGCGCGACCTGGAAGGTCACCGGCTCGAGTAGCTGGCGACCTCCGGCTGTGAGCTCGACGTCGGTGGCGGTGATCATCAGGGCGGTCTTGGTTTTTGAGCGATAGCGGTGCTGCAGCGACGTGTAAGGCCACGGCCCGCGCGACCCTGAACAGGCCTGCGCGAACTACCGGACCACTAGCGTAAGCCCGATGCCGACCCGGTCAGGTCCAAGGCCGTGAGCCGCGCCGATGGAGCGGGGCCGGTGGCGTTGGTGGGAAGCGGCGAGTTTCTCGAGGTGATGGTCCCCGTCGACGCCGAACTGCTCGGGGGGCGTCCCCAACGCGCGGTCTTCCTCCCGACCGCCTCCGCAGAGGAAGGCCCGGAGCGGGTGCGCTACTGGATCGAGCTCGCCACTGCGCACTACGCCTCCATGGGCGTCGAGCCCGTGCCGCTCGAGGTGCTCGACCGGGAGGACGCCGAGCGCCCCGACCTGGCTTCGAAAGTGGCCGGAGCTGGCCTCGTCTACCTCTCGGGCGGGAATCCCGGTTATCTCGCCCACACGCTCGCCGGCACAGCCGTCTGGCAGGCGATCCTGCATGCTTGGCGCTCGGGCGCCGCTCTCGCCGGTTGCTCGGCCGGAGCTTGCGCGCTGAGCAGGCTCGCGGACGACTTCCGCCAGCCGGGGCGCTACAGCGGAGAGGGCCTCGCGGTCGTTCCGCGCCTGGTCGTGCTTCCGCACTTCGACCGCTTCGAGCATTGGATGCCCGGGCTGGCCGACCGCATAATGACCCGTACCCCGCTGGACGCGGTGCTGGTCGGCATCGACGAGGAGACCGCCCTCGTCGGCAACGGTGACAACTTCATCGTCCGCGGCAACAAGTCGGTGTGGCGGATCGACCGCGATGGGACCCGGGTGCAGTTCAGGGCTGGTGAGCGGTTGCTGCTGGCCGCGACGACGACTCAGTAGGCAGCGCCACCTCGTCGTTGCGCCACGCGTGCCACAGGTAGCCGGCGAAAGGCGACACCACTGCCAGAGCGAGCACGGTCTAGCCCCACCAGGGAAGGGACACCGTGTCGTGCAACGTCAGGTAGCCGTTCTTCAACGGCCCGCCGACTTGCCCGACACCGGTCGAGCTCACGTTGACGACCTGGCCTCCGGCGGCGTGGAACGACGCTGGGAGGATCCCGGTGTTCACAATGGTGTCGCTCATCCAGTGCCCGTGGTGCGCAACGTCGACCGTGCTGGCGATAACAGTGGCTGACAGAAGCGGGTGGAGCAACCACAGCGGGAGCACCGCGAGGACTGTCATCCACCCCCTGTCCCAGCTCCGGCGCATTCGTTCTCCGATCCACGGGCGCACAGTCACCCAGAACAGGGCCCCGACAGCCAACAGGGGCAGGGCCTTCAGCAACCAACCCAGCTCCCACACGCTGAAGACCACCCTTCCTACGATGTCGGAGCGCCGAATGAGCCATGGGTCGGGTGCGAGGTTGCCTACGCCGCGGGTCTGGATCGTCCCGTTCGCGAAGATGCGGAAGACCTCGTGGGTGTAGGTCTCAGTACGCGTGCTCGGAGGGTGGAAGGTGATCAGCTCACCGACGTGCACCGCACCTTGCAGCGGCCGGTCCGCCACCAGCGAGCCCACACAGACGCTCGGGCACATCGACGGGCTCCCCATCACGAGCAGCTGCCCGCCTGAGAGGCTCCAGCCCAGCACGGCCGCGACCGCCAGGACCACCGCGCCAAGGACCATGCGCGGAAGGACCCCGTGAGTCTTGGCACCCCGATGACTGCCTGACACGCACGCGTCGCGACGCCTCGGCGAGCTCAGCACTCGTCTGGGAGTGCTGTGGGTCTCAGGCAAGATGAGGGTCGAGCTCATGATCGTCGCCCGGTCACAGCTCGACTGACGCGAGCGGGTAGGAGACCCCGGCCGCCCACAGCGTCGAGGATATGCTCGTGCCGAACGCCAAGTCGGTCAACATGTGAAGGCCCGCCACCCCACTGCCCGAGGCGGCCGAGAGCTCCATCCTTGTCGTGACGGTGGCGGGGGAACCAACTAGGGGTACGACGGTGCTCGCGCGTGACCCGAGGCCGGTCAACAGGTAACTGGAGCTCGGAGGCGGGCAGCTGGTCCCCACCGGCTTCGGCGGGTAGATGCAGGTGCTGATCGAGCTCACCGTCTCCTGCACCGTGACCTCGGTGGTCCCGCAGATGTTCGAGGCCGAGTCCTGCAAAGGCCAGTAGGCGGTAGGAGAGAGCTGGCTCATGGCAAGAGCGAACGCAGCGGTGCTGCCCGCGTTGTAGAGGGTTGAGATCTGTGAGGCCGTCAGCTGTGAGGGGACGACCGCCGCTTCGCTCAAGGAGCCGGTGAGGTAGTTGTTGGTCGGTGCGTCGGTCCAGTTGAAGGAATTCCAGCCGAGGTGCCACCAGCCCGTGTAATTGTACGCGGAGGTGACCGAGGTGTTTATGGCGACTTGAGCTCCGTCCACCCAGAGCTGTTGGCCGGCCGCGCCGAGATCTGCCACGACCATGTGCCAGACGCCGTTGTTGTAGGCGGAGGTGGAGGTGAGCACGGCTGCAGTCCCTGGGTCCACGCCCCAGACGAGCTTGCCGCTGTCGTCGAGCCAGAGCATGCGGTCGTCGTAGGTCGCCGTGCCGTTCCCCTGCACGTTGTCGAACCCGATGACGGTCCCGCCCGAAGCGCTGGCGGTCTTGAACCAGGCAACCAGGGAGAAGCTTTCGGGGTTGGCGTAAGAAGTGGCCGTTTCCACGTATTGCGAAGAGCCGTTGAGCGTAATCGCCGAAGAGGTCCCCAGTGCCGTCGGGCCGGCCGCTCCGAGGCTCACCCCGCCCTCGGCCGTGCCGGTGTTGGCATTGCCGGAGGCGTCGGCCAACGCCGTCGAGGCCGTGGCGCCCGGGACCGACCCTTCGTAGGGGACCGAACCCGGGTCGTTGAGGGCCCAGTAATTGGCCGGGCTGAGGGCGTTCACCCCGGCGGTGTAGGTAGAAAGGGTGCTGTCGCCGTACAGGGCCGACACCTGAGTCGAAGAGAGCTGAGATGGGATGATCGCGAGCTGCGCGAGCGAGCCCTTGAAGTAGTTGCTCGCCGGTATGTCGCCCCAGGTCGAGAGGTGCTCGTAGCCGATGCGCCACCACCCGCTGTAGCTCTGTGCTGCGGTGACTGCCGATGAGGAGGCCACCTTGCTGCCGTTCACGTACAGGGCGGTACCGGCGCTGCCGACCGAGGCGGCCACGAACACCCAGCTCCCGGTGTCCACCGCAGAGGTGCTCGTGAGCTCGTCGGGCCCGCCGTCATTGACCCCCCAGACAACCTTGCCGCTCGAGTCGATCCACAGCGCGCGGTCATAGCTCGACGGCGTAGCCGTGACCGGGTCCTGCGAGTTGGAGAACTCGGTGACACCTCCCTGCGCGGAAGTGGTCTTGATCCAGACCAGCACGGTGAAGCTCTCGGGATTCGTGTACTCGGTCGTGGTCTCAGCCCACCCCGTCGAACCGTCGGTCGTGATCGCCTGGCTGGCGAGCGGGCCGGTGACCTGGTAGGTGACCCCGTAAAATGGCAGCGCGGTGTTCGGCCCCTTCCCACCCCAATCGGTGACCGAAGCCGAGTCGGCAAGCTGGGCCACCCCGCACGACGAAGAGGCCGTCGTCGAGGAGGTGGCGTTCACCGTACCCACAGAGGTCAACGTGGTGTTCGCTGCCGACGAAGTCGTGCTCAGCTCGCCGGTGTGCATCGGGGACCCGCTCGTGCAGGGCTGCACGTTCGAGGCGGTCACAGAGCCGCCCGAGCCGGTACCGGTCGAGTAGCACTGGTTGGGGCCGATCGTCCCCTCGAGCTGGAGAGTGCCCGAGGAGAAGCTGCCCTTCGGCGACACGATCGCGTTGAACGCCGACGCCCCGGCCGCGCTGGTGAGGAGGAGCCACAGTGCACAGAGCAGCGCGAGAGAACCGAACGCCTTGTGCACCCAACGCCGAACTTCGAGATGAACCACGCTCACGGCCTCCTCCGGAGCTTCCCGGGTCGGCGGCGCCCAGCTGGAGGGTGCTGGGCGCCGCCGACCCGGTGAGCTACTGGCTGATGCTCCAGGTGAAGGGCAAGGTGGCCGTCAGGCCCTGGTCGGCATTGTTGGCAGCCGTCGAGTCGAGCTCGTCCGTCACCACATACGTTGCCGACGCACCGGCCGCAAGGACGGTCAACGGAACGGCGTTGAACGTCGTGTTTGCCAGGGTGGACAGGTTGGCGCCGTTAGCCAGCACCGGGCACACCGCTGCCTGGGTCGGGTAGACGCACTTGTCGGTGGCGCCAGTCGTGGTGTTGGCGACAGTGACGTCGACCTTGTTGCAGAAGGAGGAGTCCGAACCGACATAGGCGTTGGCGTCCGAAGCCGTCGCCTGGGTGCAGGCTCCCGTCACCAGCGATGCGACCGTGGCGTTGTCGTTGCCTACGTTGGTGAACGTCAACGTCGTCGTGAGGGCGGTACCGCCCGGTACCTGGTCGAGAGTTCCGATGAGGGCATTGACCGTGCAGGTCGTGTTTGTGTTGGACGCAGTCACCGAACCGCCCGAACCCGAACCGGTGGAGTAGCAAGTGGTCGTGCCGTTGCTCTCTTCGAGCTGGATCGTGGCCGAGCTGAACGTGCTGGTGCTGTTGCCGATCCCGGCGCTGAACCCACTGAGGGTGAGCGAAGTTGTCAACGCCAGGGCGGCCACCGCCGCCAGTGAGGCCACAAGTGCCAGCTTGTTGCTGCCGATGCGGCTGATCATGGTCTTGGAGTGACCTCCTCGATTGGTCATCGTGTACCTTCCTCCACTCTCGGCGCACCGGTAGCCTGCGCAACCGGTCACGGGTCGTTTGAATAACCATCGTCCTGGCAACAGACACGACTGACCCGTATCACCCCAAGCGTCACCTTCGAGCCACCCTGTGTCACCTACGCGTGCAGCAGGAGAAGAGGCTCTCTATCTCGGCGCCAAAGGAGGTGGGCTGGAGCATCCCGCGACCCGTCGGTACGCTCGGCGGTGTGGAAGTGGACGTCGAGCCGATCCCGGCAGCTGCGAGCTACCCGTTACGCCATGCGGTCCTAAGACCACACCAGAGCATCGACGAGGTGCCCTTCAAGGAGGACGACGAGCCGGGCACGGCAACTTTCGGCGCCATCGAGCGCGCCGACGGTGCTGTCGTTGGCGTGGCGACGGTGTTCCGCGATCCGGCACCTTTTGACGCGGCCGAAGCCGGAGTCCCCTCCGGTGCCGGGAGCGACGCTTCGACGTGGCGCCTGCGAGGGATGGCCACGCGTTCTGACGCCCAGGGCCAGGGCATCGGCACATTGGTGCTCAACGCCGTCGTTGACCACGTGGCGGCCGAAGGCGGCGACCTGCTCTGGTGCAATGCGCGTGTGAGCGCAGTCGCCTTCTACGAACGGGCGGGCTTTCGGACCTGGGGCGAGGAATGGGTCATCGCCTCCCACGGACCTCACGTGGTGATGTGGCGGTGGATCGAACCGGGAAGGGTGTGATGACGGTCAGCTCCGAAGTGCGAGATCCCGAGGTGGTCGACCTTCTCCAACAGCTGGTCCGAAACGCCTGTGTCAACGACGGCACCGACGCGTCCGGCCACGAGATCGACAACGCGGAGCTTCTCCGCGCCGGCCTCGAGGGGTCAGGCTGTGACCTGGAGAGCTATGAGCCGCTCCCCGGCCGCGCCTCGCTCGTGGCGCGCATCGAGGGACGCGACGCCGGCGCGCCGGCACTCTGCTACCTCGGCCACACCGATGTCGTGCCGGTGAACCCGGACACCTGGAGCCGCGACCCGTTCGGCGGTGAGCTCGTCGACGGTGAGATCTGGGGCAGGGGGGCCGTCGACATGTTGAACATCACCGCTTCCATGGCCGTCGCGTTCGGGCGCCTCGCCCGGAGCGGCTTCCGTCCCCGTGGGACCCTGATCCTGGCCGCTGTTGCAGACGAGGAAGCCCTCGGCTCCCACGGCGCAGGATGGCTGAGCGAGCATGCGGCCGCATCGGTGGGAGCCGACTACGTCATAACCGAGTCCGGAGGCGTCCCCATCGAGACGCCGGGCGGCCGTCGCCTCGCGATCACGGTCGGCGAGAAGGGAAGCTGCTGGTGCCGCCTCCGGGTCCGTGGGACGGCGGGCCACGCCTCGGCACCTCTGCGCACCGACAACGCGCTCGTCACCGCTGCTGCGGTCGTAGGGCGCCTCGCGGCGTTCAGGCCGGCGGCGAGCGTGCACGACGCGTGGCGCCGTTTCGTGGCTGGCATGTCGCTGCCCGACGAGATCGGCGCGATGTTCCTCGACCCGGCCAGGATCGACGATATCTGCGAGTCGTTTCCCCATGCCGGGCTCGCCCGACAGGCGCACGCCTGCACGCACATGACGATCGCCCCGACGATCGTCCACGGCGGCACGAAGCTGAACGTGATCCCCGATCGGGTCGAACTGGATCTCGACGTGAGGACCCTGCCGGGTCAGACCGAGGCCGACGTGCGGTCGCTCCTCGCCGAGGCCATCGGGGACCTCGGCGACAAGGTGGAGATCGTGTGGGCGCACAACGACCCTGCCAGCGAGTCGCCGGTCGGCACGCCGCTGTGGGACGAGCTCGGCGCCATGGTGAAGCGGTTCCACCCCGGCGCCGAACCTGTGCCGTACTTCTCGACGGGTGCCACCGACGGGCGGTTCTTCCGCCGGCGCGGGGCGATCGCGTACGGCTTCGGGATGTTCTCCGACAGGCTGAGCTTCGAGCAGTTCCTGTCGATGTTCCACGGGGACGACGAGCGAGTCGACGTCGAGTCGCTCGCCCTTTCCGCCGAGATGTTCGAGGCTCTCCCCCGCTCGTTCCTGTCCTGAGCCGGGCTGTTCAGGGCTCGAATTCCTCGTCGTCGGCACCGGCATTGTCGCTGTCGCTGTCGAGCCAGGTGGCAAAGCGGCTCACGACCTGCTGTACGCCGCCACCGGCTCGCTCGACGATCTTCGCGAAACGTTGCTTGTAGTGCCTGAGCGCGGCGTCGAACTCGGCCGACGGCGGCGGCTCCTGGCCACGCCTGAGATAGCCGCCGGAGCGCTGCCGGTCGAATTCCCCCGACGCCACCCATGAGACGAGCTCCCTGACACGGCGCACGGGGAAGGGATGTGTCGTGCCGATCTCCGACCAGAAACGCGAGTACCGCGCAAAGGGGTCGCCCTCCCCCTCGTACTCGGTGGCCTGGCGTATGAAGGCGTCCAGGTCGAGGCCCGGCACCGGGCCGCCCGCCATGCGCATCAAGGTCCTGCAGGTCAAGAGCGGGTCTCCTGTCCCGAGCGCGCTAGCGCGATCGGCGGTCAGCTCGGCGGCCCTCGACCACTCGAGCAACGCGAAGTAGAGGGCTTTCAGGGGCAAACCGGCCAAGGGGGCCCCGCGCAGCACTCCGTTCATGACGAGTTGCACGAGCTCGAATGTCGTCATGAAGGTCACGTGGTCCGCCAACACGTGGCCCATCTCATGCGCGAGCACCGAATGCAGCTCGTCGGAGTCGAACGATCTTGCGAGTCCCGAGGAGACGAGCGTCACGGGCTCGTTCGCGCCGATGGTGAGCGCGTTGCCCACCGGGTACTGGGTCACATAAAGGTGAGGGCACGTGGCGATGTCGAAGGTGTGGGCATATCGACGTTGCATCGCCCATACCTCGGGCAGCTGGTCCTCCCCGAGGCGCACGGCGGTGCCGAGCATCAACTGACGCAGCTTGCGCTCGTAGCCGACCTCACTGAGCTTCTTGATCACGCGATCGAGCATGGGGATGGAGTGCAGAGCCGCGGCGGCGGCCCGGTCCGCGGGATGGGCGAATCCCTGAGCACTGATGTCCGGGTAACTGAGTGAAGTCTCTATTGCCATGTTTGGCGGCCTCCCCGTTCGCGCGAGAAGTCTCTCACTACTGGGTCGGTCGCGGTCCTCCGGGCAGTCTCACAAGCCGACCGGCAGGTTCCCCTGGACAAGCACTGGCGTCGTCGGCGTCGGCGTGCCCCCGAGCGGCTCCGCGTTGATCATGAGCAAGGTCATCGTGGCCTCGAGCCGGATCGGGGCACCCGTGGGGTGCGAACCGAGCACGCCCAGCGAGACGACCTTTCCGCGCGAGAGCGCCCAGAGCTGGAATGTCTGTGAGCTGCCGAGGGCGGGCATGGACGGGTTGATGAGGTAGCCCTCGCCGTTCGGCAGGACAACCACCGTGGCCCGCCAGACCGGGTGCGCCCCCGACGTGAGCTCCACCGTCCGGTGCGCAGGATTGAGGAGCACGCTGGTGACACTCACCTGGTGCCTGAGGCTGTTGACTTGTTGGTCGAGGTTCCCGACCTTCGCCGCGAGCAGCCCGACGATGAGGATCAGGCCGGCGGCGACCGCTCCGAGCGGCACGATCAACGCGAGTCTCCTCCGCAAGCTGGGCCGTGCCACCGGCGAGAGGGCAGGTGGCTCGTCCTGGAGAGACGCCGCGATACGGTCCCAGACGTCGTCGGGCGCGACCGCCGGGGCGTCGCCAATGGGGTTGCCCAACAGGGCCGCGATCTCGCGATGGGAGGCGAGCTCCGCGCGGCACCGCGGGCAGGAGGCGAGGTGGTCGTCGACCTCCTGTCGCTCGTCCGCATCGAGCGCATCGAGCGCATAGACACCGAGCATTTCCTCGATCTCGTCGTGCGTCACGGCTGCTCGCCTTTCAGGCCCAGCCCGGAGACGGTGAGCTGGCTGTGCATGCGCTTCAACCCGCTCCGGATCCTGCTCTTCACCGTGCCCTCCGGCTCGCCGAGAATCGTCGCCACCTCCCGGTAGGTGTGACCACGAAAGTAGGCCAGCTCTATCGGCCGCCGCTCGCTGTCGGGGAGGCCGCCGAGTACCTCGCGCACCTGGTCGGCGACGATGATGTCCCCCACCTCGCGCTCGACGTCGTAACCGCCATGAGCAGTTTCCCTCGCCTCGCGCTCTTCGCGGCGGCGCCGGGCCACTTCTGACCGCAGTTGGTCCACGGCTCGCCCATGGGCCTGGGCGAGCAGGTACGACCGCAAAGTCCCACGCTCGGGGTCGAACCGATCCGGTGCGTTCCACAATCGCACGAATACCTCTTGCACGACTTCTTCGGCGGCCGCCCGGTCGTGCAGCAACCGGCGCGCAAGGCCGAAGACTGCTCCGGCGTGCCGCCGGTAAGCCTCGGCGAGAGCATCCTCCCGGTAGCGGGCTATCGCAAACGCGAGGTTGGCATCGCTCGCGTCGAGCAGATCAGGTTGCACCTCACTTCGACTACGGAGCCGGCGAGGTTCCGGATGACCCGCTCTCACCGGGTCAGACGATAACGGTGACGCGCGGCGCAGCCGTGACATCGCCAAAGGGACCGTCCGAGCTCACGCGTGCGCGATCGTGTCGACTATGCACGCGGAGCTGCACACGCGTGCCGAAACGGGGGCTTGCGGGGCTTCGACCCAGGCCCCGGGATTCCGGGGCTTCCGGGGCTTCCGGGGTCATCCCTGGGTTATGACCGACTCGACCTGCAGCACCCGAAGCGGCCGCGTGGCGCTGGTCACAGAGTCGGCGAGGAGTCCTTCACCTCCTACAACGCCAGCGTCGTCGGACAGCGCCCAGTTGACCTGCCAGGAGATCGATGCCTCCAGCGGCTGATAGGTGCCGAACGTGGACTGGGTGAAGATGGACTCACACGCCGTGGCCTGCGCTGCCGGCGAGAGCAACCGGTCATACGACGCACCGGGCCCGGCACACACGAGGTTCAGGCTCTCGGGCAAGAACGTGATCCCGCCCTCCGGGTCGTCGCGGGGTTCGGGGAAGTTCCACTCCGAGTGCCACGCCACGTTCATCGGCGTCGCCCACACGGTGGCAACTAGCCCACCACCGGTGGCGATCGCCGTTATCGTCCTCCAGCCCGAGGCGTCGATCCACAACCACGTCGGAAAGTTCACGATGGTCGCGTCCGTGAACTCGTCTATGGACGACGGAGATGTGGAGATGATCGGGGATGGCAGCTCCGCTTTGGCGAGCGCCTCGTAGATCAGCGGTGGGAGGCTCGACACGGACGGGTCCGGCACCGTGTCCCAGAAGATCCACAGATACATCGCCTCGCCGGTCGCTGTAACGGCGGGCGGCATGTTGGACTCGACGTCACCCCCTGTTGGGGGAACCTGTTCGGGTCTCGGGCACGCCACAAGGTCGAAGTGATCCGACGACTCGGCCCGTTTCGAGAGCGCGGCACCCCAGAGATCGACTGACCAGATGCCGGGATAGCCGCCACCTCGTGGTGGCGTCCAGAAGCTGGCCGGAAGTCCAGCACTGGTCAGATCACTGTTGAGGCTGCTCACCGAGGAGCCGATGTCGCGCCAGACGCAGAGCTCGAGGCCATCTGCGGCACCGCCCGTGTAGGGTCCGGGGCCCAGCGGGCTGCCCAGCCACCACACCGAGGACCAGATCGACGAGCCGGTCGATCCCGCGCCGCCCCCGTTCCCGGCGGCGGCGCGCGCGAAGGCGCTTGCGGGGGCGGCGGCGAGGGCGGCGGCGGGAGCGGTTGCAGGAGCGGCCGCGCGTGCGAGGGTGGCGGTCGCGTGGCCCACCAGGAGCCGGGACGAGAACCGGTGGCAGGGGCCAGGCGAAGAGGCGTCGGGCTCAGCGAACGTCTCGGACCTTTCGAGTTTCCACGAGGGTCCCAGCTCGGTCATGTCGGTGATGTACACGGTCAGCCCAGCTCCCCCGCCGAGCGCAGCCGGCGCGGCGAGGTCACCGGATCGGAAGCGACTGCCCGGGTCGTAGGAACATGCCGTGACCACGGCGCTCGTTCGACCGAGCGATACGACGTGCATGTTGCCGATGTCCCAGGTCGACGGCCCGACGACGCCGGAAGCCGCCTGGGCCGAAAGATAGGAGATCATCTGGTCGTCTTGCGGGCTCCCCGGGACGACACCCAGGCCGAGCGGCCGATAAGACGGGTTGCCGAGCGCGCTCGCGGTATAGAAGGCTTCCATCTCGGCCTTCCATGCGGAAAGCACAGTCCGGGCGGCCCACCCGGCTGACGCGCCCGGTACGGCCCGGACCCCGCGAGCGGCCCACCCGGCTGACGCGCCCGGTACGGCCCGGACCCCGCGAGCGGCCCGGGTGTCCTGGGCTCTCAGGACGGCCCGGACGACCAGCGCCCGCTTCGTGTCGCGAGTGGCCCGACCCACCGGAGAGGTGCACGAGCTGACGGCGAGCGCGAGGGCTCCCGCCGCCGCACAACAAGCCGCCCGTGTGAGCAACCCACGGGCGCCGGGGCGCAAGAGACGGCGACCGGGACTGTGAGGACAGATGCTGAAGGGAAAACGGCGGCGGCCCATGGCGACGATGGTCGCGGAACCACCTACCGCATCAGCTACCGACCACCCGTGGCCACACGGCGGGCCTTACACGACCGATGTTGTGAGCCACCTGTCTTGCTCACGACGGGCGCTGTTCGCCCGGCGTGGTGAGCTACGAGGACTCCTCTGTGTCAGAGGAGTAGCTGCCGGTCGGGATGCCTCCACTCGACTGAGGAATACCGCCCACAGATCCCGGGATCCCGCCGCCGCCCGTCACGGTGGTCGGCGCCGGCGCCGAGGACTGCTCCGGTGTGTCGCCGGCTGCGGTCGGTGTCGGGACGAACGAGCCGTCTGGAGCCGGCGGCGCCATCTGGGTCGCAGAAGTCACCGAGATCGGCCCATGTTCTGCCTCGAACTGGCCGATCTGGCCGATCAGCTCGGAAACCTTTGCGTCGGCATCGGCAGGAGCGCGACCTGCTTGCTGGCAGTAGACGATGCCGCCGAGCTCGAGCAAGAGCGCGTCCGCGTGTTTCTTCGCCTGCATGTCCGAGAGCTTGGCCTGTCCAGCCTTGGCTCCTTCCTGGGCCTTTTCGGCCAGCACTGTCGCCTGCGCCTTTACCTTGTCCATGAAACCCATGGCCCTGCCTCCGATGACATCGTGGCCGCTCTCGGCCGAACCTGGCTGTCAGGACGCGACGCTACCGCCTCGGAGTCGCTGCCACCACGCTGAGCCGTCCGATCGGCCACGATGTAGTCGTGGATCGCTGCGAAGAATGCCAATTCGACTACGACGCGCTGGGCCCTGGTGCTGTGCCCGGGACGTTGCGAAGTTTGGGGGGCCGCTTTGCGATGCGGGTTTCCAACGAGCGAGCCGACCCGACGCTCGGACTGACCATCCGTACCCGGCCCGGACCAAGAATCTGGTCAGCACTCGAGTATGCGTGCCATGTTCGCGACGTCTTTCTCATCCTGCGAGAGCGCTTGTACCTCACCGTTGTGGAGGAGTGCCCGAGCTTCGCCCCGATGTACCGCGACGAGCGGGCAAGCCTTGCGCGCTATGGCGCCGAGGAGCCCGCCGACGCAGGCCGTGAGCTCGAGGTGGCAGCCGAGATGCTCGCCTGGGCATTCGAGGGCCTCGACGAGGCACAGCGGCAACGGCACTGCATCTACGCGGGAACCGAGCGGACGGTGCTCTGGCTTGGGCGCCACGCCGTCCATGAGGGCGAGCACCACCTGCGCGATGTCGACGCGGCGTTGCGGTCAGCTGCCGCAACTCCTCGGTCAGCCTTGGCGACACAGGACCTCCGGTCGCACCCAACGCATTGAGCACACATCGCCAAGCTCTTTCGCACGCTTGTGAGATTCCTTGGGATCAGCGCGCCCTTGGGAGAGAGCTCGGCTCGTTCGTCAAAGAGGTCGGGCGGCCGACGTCAAGCGCCGGCAAGCTCTCGCCAGCATCCAGGCTCGCCTTCGAGCCGCTTGGCGAGCTTCTGGGGGCTGAGCCGAAAAGTGGCCTCGGGAACCGAGTCGGCGAGCGACCTCCGGCGCCAGTAGTCGTGCGCCGCGGCAGTGAACCGCTCGCAACGCAACGCGACGAGATCACTCGACGGCCAGGTCCCCTCGTCACCGACGAGGTACTTGAAAAGGACTAGCGCGAGCTCGATGTCGGCAGCGACCGGAGCACGGCCGAAGACCGCGGCCCGGCGCAGCGCGATAGCGACGGCGCCCGCAAGGACGTCCTCGGCGCGCTCACCGGGCTCGAGCATGAGACGGTCCTCGAACCGGGTCGCCAGCGCGAGGGCGTACCCCTGATCCGGCCCGGGAATTCCTAAGCCGGCCCGTCGCAGGAGTTGAGGAGCAGGACGGCTCTCTCCCGGGCGATGGGTCGTCCATGGCGCCGGAGCGCCGATCCGCTGAACCTCGCGGACCTCGTGCTGTTCCATGATGGGAGCGAACTTGGGCTGGGTCATTGCACAGCCTCGGTCGTGGCTGCACCGGTCGCAACGCCTGCCTGGCCGGCCGCAACGCCGGCCTGGCCGGTCGCAGCGCGGATGAGGCCGAAGACCACAGAGTCCACGAGTGCCTCCCAGGAGGCCTCGATGATGTTCTCCGAAACACCGATCGTCGACCAGCTGCCCTCGGCGTCGGCGGTGTCCAGGAGCACCCGCGTGACCGCCCCGGTCCCCTTGGCCGTATCGAGGACGCGTACTCGGTAATCGGTCAGGTGCACGTTGCGCAGCTCTCCGAAGTGCGGCTCGATGGCGAGCCGGAGCGCGGCGTCAAGCGCGTTCACCGGACCGTTTCCTTCTGCTGTCGCCACGACGCGCTCGTCGCCTATGTGGGCCTTGACCGTCGCCTCTGTAGTGAGCTCGCCCGGCGAGGACCAAGGGTGGACGAGAAGAGGACCACCATCGTCGTCGTGCCCGTCAGCAGTGACCGCGTCCCGGGCGCGCCAATCGGTGATGACACGAAACGACTCGATC
>Ga0181521_10001233_pt1 | contig 31864 bp, 24 predicted proteins | sample PEATcosm2014_Bin_32_FD_119764 | JGI IMG/M metagenome (GOLD analysis project Ga0181521, IMG submission 119764) | Peatland microbial communities from MTU Mesocosm Facility, Houghton, MI, USA - PEATcosm2014_Bin02_60_metaG | ecosystem: Environmental > Terrestrial > Soil > Wetlands > Peat | place...
CCGGACGAGGCGATCCGCTACGCGATCGGCCGATTCGGCCGGCCGACGGTGCCGATAGCCGCGCACGTGATGGAGCGCATCGAATCGCTGCCGCGCACGCGAGAGTTACGCGCCGAGCCTGAAATGGCGAGCCTCGAGGAGTTGCGGCGGCGTATCGGTCAGCGGTTGAGCGACGAGGAATTTCTGCTGCGCGCCACCATGCCGGCGGGGCAGGTCGATGCGATGGTGGCGGCCGGCCCCGCGCGGCGACACTACAATCCGACAGTAAGTCCTGTCCTTGAGCTCATCCGAAAACTCTCGGCGTGCAGCGACCTCGAATACGTGGCAGTCGACAAGGCAGGAATGAGACTGGAACTGCGCCGCCATACGGCGTGCGGTACGGCGGACAACCGTGCAGGGGCCGTGCGGTGAACAGGACTGCACAAACTGCCGCGCCGCCGCGCCTGAAGGGACTGATATTCGATCTGGACGGCACGCTCCTGTTGAGTGACCGGTCCTTGGACGGTTATGAAATCCTACCGGGCGCTGCCGAGCTGCTGACCGAACTTGCGCGGCGCGCTTTTCCCTTCGTCGTATTAACCAACGGCACCGCGTATCCCCCGGCGGAGCAGGCCGCGAAATTGCGCAGCGCGGGGCTCGCCGTGCGCGACGAGTGCATGCTCACTCCGTCCAGCGTCGCGGCCGACCTCATGGTGCGCGCCGGCGTAGGTCGCGCGTTGGTTCTTGGAAGTTCCGGAGTAGGTCAAGCACTGCGGGATGCACAAATCGACACGGTGCAGGCGGGGGAGCGTGGCGAACGCGATGTTCAAGCGGTGTACGTGGGCTGGTATCCGGAGTGCACGATGAAGGCCATCGAAGCTGCCTGCCATGCGATCTGGGCCGGAGCCCGGCTCTACGTGGCTTCCGATGTGCCATTTTTCGCCACGAAGCAAGGCCGGGCAATGGGCTACTCCCATGCGATCGTCGGCGCCATTCGGCGTGTGACCCGGGCGCCGATGATTCTGACGGGCAAGCCCTCGCTGCACGCGCTGCGATTCGTGGCACGTCGACTGGGACTGCGGCGCCGCGAACTGGGCATCGTCGGCGACGACCCGTCGGTCGAGATCATCATGGCGCGACGCGGTGGCGCGCAGGCCTTCGGCGTGACGACGGGAGTCACTGCACGCGAGGAGTGGGAACGTCAGACCGGCCTCAAGCGCCCCGAGCAGGTGCTGCGGCGCCTTGGCGATCTGCTTGAAAGTGTGCGCCCAATGCCGTCCGACATTCGGGAAGGCGCGACGCGGTGACGACGATTCGCGAAGGTGACCTGTTATGGACGCCGAGCAAGCAACGACGGGACCGCTCACAAGTGCTCCGTTTCATGCAGTGGCTCAAAGAGCATCGAGGACTTCGCCTGGAAAGCTACGATGCCCTGTGGCACTGGTCCGTCACTGAACTGGAATCGTTCTGGCACTCGATCTGGGATTATTTCGGCATTCAGGCGTCGGCGCCCTTCAATAAAGTGCTTGGGCGACGCAGCATGCCGGGAGCGGAGTGGTTCCCGGGGGCGCGGCTCAATTATGCGGGCCATATTCTCGCGCGCGAGCGTCCCGAGGCGACGGCCATCATCAGCGTGCGCGAGGGCGAGTCGCTGCGGCGGATGAGCTGGACCACGCTGGGCGATCAGGTGCGCATCCTCGCGACGCAAATGCGCCGCATGGGCGTTCGGCCCGGTGATCGCGTCGCGGCGGTGTTGCCCAATGCACCTCAGGCGGCGATCGCAACACTGGCAACCGCCAGCATCGGCGCCATCTGGAGCTGCTGCGGCCCCGACTTCGGCACCAAGGGCGTGTTGGAGCGCTTCAGGCAGCTTGCACCCAAGGTCTTTTTTTACGTCGATGCTTACCAGTACGGCGGTCAGCACTACGACCGCAGCACCGAACTGCGCGACATCCTGAAAGGGCTGGATACCGTCGAGCATGCGATTCGTGTGCCTGATGCCGCGCAAGGCAAGCGAACGATGCCCGCTGGTGAGGTGCGGTGCTGGGACGAGCTGATGGATCAACCGCGGGTGGCTGCGGCGGATTTTGCATGCGAGCAGGTGGCATTCGACCATCCGCTGTGGATCCTGTTTTCCTCGGGAACGACGGGACTCCCCAAGCCGATTGTTCATGGGCATGGGGGCATCCTGCTCGAGCACCTGAAGCATTTGCACTTCAACTTCGAGGCAACGCGCGGCGATCCTCTATTCTTCTTCACCGCCACCTCGTGGATGATATGGAACTTTCTGCTCAGCTCGCTCGCCGCGGATGTCATCCCCGTGCTCTATGACGGGAACCCCGCATATCCGGAGCCGGATGCGCTGTGGAGAGTTATCGAGGAATCGGGCGCGACGCTGTTCGGCACCAGTCCCACCTTCATCGATCACCAGCGCAAAACCGGCGTGGTCCCGAAAGAGCGATTCAACTTGAATCGGCTCGAATCGGTGACGCTGGCCGGCTCGCCGGTCAGCGCCGAGTGCATGCAATGGATCTACGAGAACGTCAAGGCGGATCTCTGGGTGGCATCCGGCAGCGGGGGCACCGACTGCTGCACGGGGTTCGTGGGTGGAGTGTCGTTGCTGCCGGTGTACGCGGGTGAGATCCAAGCGCGCGCACTGGGGTGCGCCGCCTTTGCATTCGACGAGCAGGGGCGGGAGATCGTCGATGAGGTGGGCGAGTTGGTCATCACACAGCCCATGCCGTCGATGCCGGTGCAATTCTGGAACGATCCGCAAAACCAGCGCTACCGCGAGAGTTACTTCGACGTCTATCCCGGCATCTGGCGCCACGGAGATTTCGTCCGGTTCAATCGGCGTGGCGGTGTGTACGTGCTGGGCCGGTCGGATTCCACTCTCAACCGGCACGGCATTCGCATCGGTACTGCGGAAATCTATCGCTCGCTCGCCCTGCTCGAGGAGATCGACGATGCGCTGATCGTCAATTTGGATCTGCCGGGCGGCAAATTTTTCATGCCCCTGTTCGTCAAGTTGCGCGGCGGGCGGCTGCTCGATGAGTCGCTCACTCGGCGCCTGTGCGAGCAACTTCGTCGCGATTACTCTCCACGCCACGTGCCGGACAAGGTTTACCAGGTGCAAGAGATTCCCTACACGCTCACGGGCAAGAAGCTCGAGGTACCCGTACGGCGAATTCTCATGGGCGTGGGTCCGGACAAGGCAGCCAACCGCGCTGCGCTGATGAATCCCGCCGCGCTCGACTTTTTTCTCGACTATGCGAAAAATCAACGCGACTTCGCGCGCGGCCGCGAAGGTTCAGCATGAACGCAAGGAGTGGCATGAAGGGATATCGCTGGCTGATACCCCTGGCCGCGCTGTTCGCGGCACCGCCGGGAGCGCCGGCGTACGCCCAGGGGACGAAGGCTGTTGACAACGCCGAGTTGGGAAACGAAGCCGGGACGGACTGGCCTGCCTACGGCCGGACCTTCAGCGAGTCGCGCTTCAGTCCCTTGAGGCAAGTCAACGATTCCAACGTCTCACGGCTGGGGTTGGCCTGGTCGCTGGATCTCGATGTGACGAATTCGATCACTGCGCCCGTGGAAGCTGGCGGCATCATCTATCTAGCTGCCGGTTACAGCATCGTGCACGCGATCCGGGCCACGGACGGCCACTTGTTGTGGCGCTACGATCCGAAAGTGCCTGAAAGCTCGGGGCAGAAGCTGCGGGCAGGCTGGGGCATCCGCGGATTGGCGCTTTGGAAGGACAAGGTTTACGTCGGCACACAGGACGGGCGATTGCTGGCGCTGGCTGCGGGCACCGGCAAACTGGTTTGGAGCGTGCAGACCCTGGACCCTACGAACGGGGCGTTCATATCCGGAGCGCCGCGGGCATTCAGTGGCAAGATCGTGATTGGTAATGCGGGAGGAGATTTCTCGCCGCTTCGGGGCTACGTGACCGCATATGACGCCGAAACCGGCCGACAGATCTGGCGCTTCTACGTGGTGCCCGGGAAACCAGGCAGCAAGGACGGGGCGGCATCGGATGAAGTCATGGACCGGGCTGCGAAGACATGGACGGGCGAGTGGTGGAAGCTCGGCGGCGGCGGCAATGTCTGGAACTCGATGACGTTCGACCCGCAATTCAAACGCCTGTACTTTGGGACCGGCAACGCCGGCCCATCAAACTGGAAAATCCGCAGTCCTCAGGGCGGCGACAATCTGTACACCGCGTCGGTCGTGGCCGTCGACGCCGATACCGGCCGTTATGTGTGGCACTACCAGACGACGCCCGGCGATGCGTGGGACTATGACTCGGCCACCGACATGACGCTGGCTACCCTGAACATCCAGGGACACCCGCACGCGGTGATACTGCATGCCGCGAAGAACGGCTTCTTCTATGTGATCGACCGGAAAAATGGCCGGCTGATCTCCGCGGAGAAATTGGGAAAGGTTACCTGGGCTGAACGGGTGGATCTCACTACCGGGCGCCCGTTGGAAACGCCTGGCGCGCGCTATCGGGACAAGAACGTGCTGCTGTGGCCCAGTTTCCAGGCCGTGCATCATTGGACGCCGCAATCATTCAGTCCGCTGACGGGACTGGTGTACGTGCCCACTCTGGAAATGCCTATCCCGTTCGGGGATGAGGGCGTCAACAAAAACGATTGGCAGCCCAAGCTGCTGACGCCGGAGTTTGCGGGCTGGACGCCAGGTGGTGGGGATGTTCCAAAGGATGCCGGCAAGAGCATTCTCAAGGCGTGGGATCCGATTGCTCAAAAGGAAGCCTGGTCGATTGAAACTCCCGGCATATCCGAAGGAGGCACGCTGGCCACTGCTGGAAATCTGGTCATCCAGGGGCGCGCCGACGGTCATCTTCATGCTTACTCGGCTGACCATGGAAAGGATCTCTGGTCGTTCGATGCCGGAGTGGCGGTGACGGGCGTGCCGATCACCTACAGCTGGAACGCGCGTCAGTACGTGACCATCACGTCAGGCCCGCTGAACGGTGCTACCGCCGCCTTCGGATCGGTATCGGCGCGCTGGGGCTGGGCATCGCGCGGCTATCCAAGGCGCCTTCTTACATTTACGCTGGATGGAAAAGCCCCACTGCCGCCGACCTCGCCGCCTTCCTTTGCCAAGCCGCTGGACGCGCCGGAATTCAAGATCGATCCGGCAATGGTCGAGGCGGGCTCGCACGAGTATGTGCGCTGCCTGTTGTGTCACGGCACGGGTGTGGTTGCGGGCGGGAACGCGCCTGACCTGCGCGCTTCGCCCGTCCTCTTGTCGGCGGAGGGGTTTGCGGCGATCGTCCGCGATGGATCTCTGCTCAACCGAGGAATGCCCCAATTTGCGGAGTTGAGCGATGCGCAGCTCGATTCGCTGCGACACTTTGTGAGAGCGAAGGCGCGTGAATCGCTGGGACTGCAAGCGCCGCAAGCAACGCGCTAGACGCTCAAGAACGATGTGAAAGTTAAAGACCCGAAATCGATCATCGATCACGGTGTCATGAGCGTGGGCCAATGGCTGGCGGTTCTCGTCACCGTGGGGCTCAACGCGATGGACGGTTTCGATGTCCTGTCGATCAGCTTCGCTTCGCCCGGGATTGCGAAGGACTGGGGGGTGGACAATGCCACGCTCGGCTGGGTGCTCTCGATGGAATTGGTGGGCATGGCCTTAGGCTCTGTGCTGCTCGGCGGGGTGGCGGACAAGATTGGGCGGCGCCCGACTATCCTCGGTTGTCTTTTTGCCATGACCGTCGGCATGTTGGGCGCGAGTCTAGCTGATGGCGTGCCGACGCTGCTGATCTGGCGGTTGCTCACCGGTCTCGGAATTGGCGGCATGCTGGCTGCAATCAGTGCAGCTGCCGCGGAAATCTCCAGCCAGCGCTGGCGGAGCGTGGCCATGTCCCTGATGGTGATCGGTTATCCGCTCGGGGGAGTGATCGGCGGCATGGTCGTGCAGAGATTGCTCGCCGGTGGCTCATGGCATGATGTCTTCATCTTCGGTGGCTGGGCCACTGCGGCCTTCATTCCGGTCGTATGGTTCCTGGTGCCCGAATCCGTGGCCTTTCTGGATCGGCAGCGCAAGCCGGGCGCATTGGAAGCCATCAACCGGATCCTGACGCGCTTCGGTCACGAGTCGATGGTCGCGCTAACCCCGGACACGGTGGAATCGGCGCAACGCTCGGTGATGGATATCTTCAAACCGGGTTTGATCGTTGCGACGGTGCTCATCACGTTGGGTTATTTCGCGCACGTCACGAGCTTTTACTTCATCATCAAGTGGGCGCCGATATTGGTCGTCGACATGGGCTTTGCGCCTAAGGCGGCGGCCGGCGTGTTGACCTGGGCGAATGTGGGCGGTGCCTCGGGAGTCGTGATCTTCGGACTGATAGCAACGCGCGTCGGGCTGAAGACGCTGACCATCGCGACGCTCGTCGGCTCGTCGGCAATGGTCGTGTGGTTCGGGCGCGGCGCGCATGGCCTCGCGGCGCTCTCGAGCACGGTGGCAATCGCCGGCCTGTTCATCAACTCGGCGATAGGAGGGTATTATTTGCTGTTCGCCAAGGTTTTTCCGACGCATGTGCGCGCGACGGGCACTGGCTTCGCGATCGGCGTGGGCCGCGGGGGCGCCGTGCTGGCGCCCATAATTGCAGGGTATCTGTTCCAAGCGGGATTCGGATTGCAGGCCGTGGCCTCGATGATGGCCATGGGTTCGCTGCTGTCAGCGGCGGCGCTGCTGGCGCTCAAGGTGCGAGCGTGATTGCTCAAGCGTGAATCGCTTGAGCCCGGGCGCCGCGAGACAGCTCCCCGTTTGACGCGAGGCGGACCGCCCTGCTGGCGCCCCCTTTGCTACTACATTTTCACACGCAGCGAGATGTACCACTCGCGCGGATCGTTGTAGTAGCCGCCCACTTCGCCGGCGCCGTTGTTCGGCGATCCGGCCGTGATGAAGCGATCGTCGGCCAGATTCGTACCACCGAACGCGAGATCGTACATGCCACTCGGCGACACGTAGTGCATAGACGCATCGATCATGTGCGTCGCCGGGCGATACAACTGCGGTGTGTTCAGCGAGTCGTTGAACATGCCGGAGGTGTACGTATAGGTCGCGATGAAGCGAAGGATGCCTTCGTTCGGCAGGCGCAAGTCATACGTAGGATAGAACGCGAACTTCCACTTCGGTGTCTTCGGCAGCTGCGCATCCAGCTGCGTGACACCGGGAGCGTGCACGGGACAAACGGGCGCACCCGTGTTGTTAAGCACAGTCGTCGGACAAACCGGCGTGCCGTCCGGCAGGAAGTACTGCGGAATGTTGGCGTTCGGGTTGACAGAGGTGTAATAGGCGTCGATGTAGGCGCCGGAGAGATTGAGGCTCAGGCCGCCGCCGACGTTCGACTGCAGGTCGAGTTCGGCACCCTTGATGTCGGCATTGCCGGCATTGGTGTATACGGGCGAGATGCCCTGCTGGATGTTGAGCTGAATGCCGTTGTAGTTCGTGTAGAACACGGCCGCATTGGCCTGCAGGTGGTGATCCAACCACTGCGACTTTACACCCAGCTCATATGTCTTGGAAAATTCCGGGCCGAAGCGCGCCGCCTGGGGATTCGGGATTTCCGCCGACAGGCGCGTGGTCCAGCCGCCCTGCTTGAAGCCTTTGCTCCAGCTGATGTACGCCATGATGTCGTCGTCGAAGTGATACTGCGCGCCGAGCGTCGGGTCGAAGATGTGCCACGTCTGGCTGTCGGGCGTCGGCGGGAAGTAGCGGAAGAACGGGCTGCCGGGCGGCGCGCCGTTCGGGATGATCTGGTTGAAAGGCGGCCCGCCGTTGCAGGAGTTCTGCCAGCAGTAGGAACCGAAGGGGAACGAGTTCAGGTCGCTCTGGCCGCCGGTGAAGTAGGTCGCGACATCCGTGTAGCGTCCGCCGGCCGTGAAGCTGATCTGGTTCGTCAGCTTGTAGTCGGCGTGGATGAAGGCTGCGATGTCTTTGTTCTCGACATCATTGTCGAGGTCATAGACATACAGCAGGCCCTCGAATGGCACCCAGTCGTGTACGTAGCCGGTCTCGTCGAAGTAGTACAGGCCGCCGACGTAGTTGAGTCTGTCATCGAAGGCCTTGCCTAGCAGCTGAATCTCCTCGGAGACCTGCCGCTGGTGCTGCTTGTCGGTGACGCTCTGCATGCCGTCGCCGGGTGTTCCCTGCAGCGACGTGCCGATAGCCCACGTGATCTGGCGATACGCGGTGATCGACTTCAATATCATGGTATCCGTGAGGTCATACACAGCCGTGATAGCATCACCAAAGAGATCGTAGCGCGCGAAGTCCGGGCCATCCGCAGCGTACGTGGTGTTGATGTTGCCGGTATCGACTGCTGCGTTGCTCCACCAGATATACGGATTTGGCCCGCCCAGGTACGCCGTGCCCGGGTGATTCAAATAGTTGTACGGACCGGCCGGTCCGCCGACGTAGCCGGCTCCGAGCAGCGCCGGCGCCCCCTGCGACAGTCCAGGCACCTGTGCGCGCGGCTGCGCGCATACGCCCGAAAATAGCTTGTTGTTCTGCGACCCAACCGCGAAGGGCGGTATGTTGAAGGCCGACGCAGCGATCGCGCCTGGCAGCGAGGCCGCACTGTTGCTGATGCAGAGGTTGTACAGCGATGAGAACGTCGATTCCAGGACGTTGCCGCTGAAGGTATCGAGCACCGTGTAGCCGAGGGCCGTGGAGTCCTCATGCGACCAGTCGGCCGAGAATGTGACCTTGAGCTTGTCAGTGGCGTTCCACAGCAGCTTGCCGCGGATTACCTGCACGCCCTGGCCGTCGTAGGTGTCGCTGGTCCCGTAACCCGCCTGCGCGAAGTCGCTCATCGAAGTAATCGCGATCGGGGCCTGCGCATAGGGCGTGCTCGCCGGATAGGGCACGACCTTCATCCAGCCCGTTTGCTCTTGGGATGAGACGCTGATCGTCGACAGCAGCGTCCCCTTGATGATCGGAATATCGGCCGAGAAGCCAAAGTCGCGGCGGTCGTAACTGCCGCCCGTGGCCTGAGCGACGAAGCGGTCCTCATCGCCAGGCGTGTGCGTCACGATGCTGATGGCGCCACCGATGGTGTTGGCGCCGAACAGTGTGCCCTGGGGTCCCTTGAGGATCTCGACTCGATCCACGTCGAGCAGGTTCTGGTTGGCACCGATCGTGCGGGCCAGGTACACACCGTCGATGTACACGCCGACGCCGGGATTCAGGTTGAATGCAAAATCGTCCTGGCCGATACCGCGGATGGACGCGGACAGCACCGAGCGATCGCCGGAGAACGGTGCGCCGGCATCGAGGTTGACGCCAGGGGTCAGGTTGCCGAGGGCGTGAATGTCGGTAAGATTGCGACTCTGCATGGCGTCCGCCGTGAACGCCGATACCGTGATCGGCACTGCCTGGATGTTCTCCTCGCGGCGCTCGGACGTCACCACGATCTCTTCGAGGCCGCCGGACTCAGCCGCCGCTACCGCGCCGGTCTGCGCCTGCTGTGCCTGGGCGTCCAGTGCGGCGCCGAGCAGAACGACGCACACGCAACCGGCGACCGAATGATTGAAGGACACACTACTGCGCCCGAGCCGCAGAATGGACCGCGCATCGATACCCAGATTTAAGGTCATGTCATCCCCCTAGAACCCCTCCATCCTCGCGGATGGAAATTGCCGCGGCCCGAGCAAGTACGCCCGCTGCATGGGCCGGTGACCAACCCGTACCCGTTGTGCCCGTGCTTGCCTCGCAGCACAGTGCAGCAGAGTGATTCCATGGCGGGCCGCTGTCGCATTGACTGCGTACGATTTTCCCGGGATCCCAAAATGCAAGAAAGCCAGTTTCGGCCGCCTCATCGCTCTGCTCTCAACCGAGAGCGAACAACTACTCATTTCGCCGCGAATTTACTTGGAGATCCCCCTAGCCAGGGCTTTGCCTGGTGCTTATTTTATTTAACGATAATTGACAGTCGGGATCCCGTCAAGAACAATGCGCCGTAGATCTGGTCGCTTCTCGCTCCACATGAGTACTCAGCAAACCAGGGCGTTGGTTCGCATCCGGGAAATGATTCTGCGCGGCGAGCTTACGCCCGGTCTGCGACTCGCCGAGGCACCGCTGGCGGAGATGCTGGGGATGTCGCGTACGCCCGTACGCCAGGCGCTTCCCGTGCTGGCCCGGGAGGGGCTGCTGGAGGAACATGAGACCCGAGGCTATATCGTGCGCGGTTTCAGCACCGCCGACATTCTCGATGCACTTGACGTGCGCGGAGTGCTCGAGGGCTTGGCGGCGCGACGGGTGGCTGAGCGCGGAGCGTCGCGGGCGCTGATTGGCGCGCTGCGCCAAGTGCTGGAGGACGGTGATCGGATCTTCAGCAAGGGCCATGTCGAAGAAAGCGACGAGGCGGTTTATGCCGATATGAACGGGCGTCTGCATGGCCTCATCGTTGAGGAGGCGCGTAGCCCGATCATCGGACAGGCCCTGGAGCGCATCTCGCACGTCCCATTCGCAGCGCCACAGGCGCTGGCATTTGATAAGACCAGCCTCAAGGACATGTACCACCGGCTCTCATACGCGCATCGTCAGCATCACTGCATTGTTGACGCGCTTGAGCGCGGAGAGGGCACGCGCGTCGAGGCGCTCATGCAAGAGCATATCAATCCGGTAAAGGAGAACTTGAACCTGCCGGGAATTCGAGAGATGCACCGGGCTCCATTGATCCGATACCGGGTATGATCGATCTCCCGCAGGAAACCGCGGCCATCATCGAGGAAGCGGCGGCACGCCGCGGTTGCCGTGAATGAAGGTTAGTTAGTTAGCAGAGGTCTTATTGCGCCAGCTGTCGGCGTAAGCAGTGCGGGCCACATTCGAGTACGGCACCGGCGATACCACGGCCTTGATCTCTACCTGTTTGTGGCGCTCGACCGTCGGTTTGGTGCTACCGCCGCCTGGCTCGCCCCACACGAAGATCACCTCGGTGCCCGGCGTCGCATAGCGCTCTTCGAGCATGGCCAACGTGAGCATCTTGCCTTCATTGGCGCTGTAGCCGATCCAGGTGGACAAGCCGACGAGTTTACCGTCCACCGTCACGCGATCGAAGGGATGCATGGAATATACGGCGCTCGGGAACTCGATGAACTTGGCGCGCAGACCCTGATCGAACATCGTAAACAGCGCGTCGGTCACCGACACGTTGTCGAGGGCGAGCGTGACCTTCTTGCGATGCGGTCCCGCGGCCATTTTTTCCAGCGCCGCGCGGCCGATGAACTCGTGGTCGAATTTGACGAACAGTCCGTAACCCAGTTCCCAGGGCGTGAGGTAATAGTCCTCGATGTTGGCGGAGACGAAACTTCCGCCGATGGAGGCCCTGGCCTCGTAGTGATTCACGGTCAGCCATTCGCGATAGGGTTTCATTGTTTCGCCGGTGTACACGGCCGGAAGCGGCGAGGGTATCCAGCCCGATTCCAGCGTATTCGATGAATAGCAGCGCCCGCCGACCAGCTTCAAGCCATGCGCCTTGCCGGCTTCGACCAGGGCCGCGTGAATTTCGGGGCCGTCGGTCCAGGGGCCCATCAACTCGAATCCCGGCTGCCCGGCCATTCCGTGCCGCAGCGCTCGCACCGCGCGGCCGGCGATTTCCATGCGGCACATGTTGAAAAATTTGAGGTCAGGTGCGGGGCGGCGGGTGGCCGACTCGATCACCTTCGAGGCGTTCGGTCCCTGCAATTGATAGCGGTAATGTCGCCGGTTTTGCGCGTCCGGACGCGCCGCCGTGCGCTCGTCGTAGCTGCATGTCACGCGGCGGCCGCTGATCCCCGCGTTGAATAGCACCCAGTTGAGTACGGGTGCGCGGCCGACGAGATTGAACTGGTTTTCCGCCAGGTAGAACAGGATCACATCGCCGATGACGTAGCCATCATGGCTGCAGGGCACGAACTGCTTGGCCTTGTCCGGAGCAAAGTCCTTGAAGCTGTTGATGCCGAGCCCGTTGAGAAACGCGAGTGCGTCCGGCCCTTCCACCAGGAGCTCGGCCATGTGGTAGGACTGGTTGAACAGCACGCAGGTTTGCTGCCAGGCGCGCTGTTCATCCCGCCAGTTCGTGTACTCGGCGGGCACGCCCGGATAGACGTTCGGGCCCGCTTGTTGATTGCGCAGGAATTCAACGATGCTGTCGACGCCGTTCAGGAGCGATTCGAGCGACTGAACGCCGCCTCGTGATGATGCAGACATTGATCCCGGCCTAGAGCTGAATGATCACGGTCTTGAGTTCCGTGTATGCCTCGACGCCTTGCCGACCCTGTTCGCGCCCGATGCCCGACTGCTTGTAACCGCCGAAGGGCAGCGCCGGATCGATGACGGCGTGGCAGTTACCCCACACCGTGCCGGCCTTGATCTTGGCGGCGAGCCGGTGCATGGCGGACAGATCCTTGGTCCAGATACCCGCGCCCAGGCCGTAGCAGGTGTCGTTGGCCGCTCGCGCGACCTCGTCGAGGTCATCGAATCGCTGCGCCACGACTACCGGCCCGAAGATTTCTTCGCGGGCCACGCTCATGCCGGGCTTCACATCGACCAGCACGGTCGGATTGACGTAGTAGCCGTTGGCCGCGACGCCATCGCCTCCGATCGCGACAGTGGCACCGTCGCGTTTACCCGCCTCGATGTAGCCCATGACCCGGTCCATCTGCTCTTTCGAGACCAGTGGGCCCATGTGCGCCTGCGGGTCGAGGGAAGGGCGCGGTTTCCAGAACGCCGACGCGGCCGCGACGCCCTCGATTACGCGGTCGAAGATGGAGCGGTGCGCAAACAGGCGGGAGCCGGCGATACAGACCTGACCGGAATTGAAGAAGACGGCGCCGGCTGCAGCGGCCGCCACTTCGTCCACGTTGACGTCGGGCATCACGACCACCGGCGACTTGCCGCCGAGTTCGAGCGTAACGCGCTTCATCGTATCGGTCGCATTGCGGTTGATGAGCTTGCCCACTTCCGTGGACCCGGTGAAGGCGACCTTGTCGACGTCGGGATGCTTCACCAGGCGATCACCGGCCGTATGGCCGTTGCCCGTGATCACATTGACGACGCCCGGCGGAAAACCTGCTTCGGCCACGAAATCGGCGAGGCGCAGCGCGGTCAGCGAAGTCTGCTCGGCGGGCTTGAGGATCACTGTGCAACCGACCGTGAGCGCCGGTGCGATCTTGAGCGCGGCCATCAGCAGCGGGAAATTCCACGGAATGATCTGCGCCGCGACGCCGACGGGCTCACGGGTCACGTAGCTCAATATCTTGCCGCGCGGCATGCCTTGCGGCTCGAGCACCTCGCCGCCGAGCTTCGATGCCCAGCCCGCCATGTAACGCAGCATGTCGACCGCATTGGGAACATCGATCGCGCTCGCCATGCCCAGCGGCTTGCCGTTGTCGATGGCCTCGAGCTCGGCGAATTCCGCAGCATGCGCTTCGATCAATTCCGCAAGCTTGTTGATGATGCGCTCGCGCCTGTTTGGCGGAAGATCCGACCAGCGTCCATCATCGAACGCCGCCCGAGCGGCGCCGACGGCTCGGTCCACGTCGGCGTTGGATGCGTCCACGATGCGCGAGATCTCCCGGCCCACCGACGGATCTTCCACCGCAAGCGTTGCGTTGTGCGTCGAGCGCACCCATGCATTGTTGATGAAGAGCGCCGGTTCGCGCGCCAGCGAGCGCTTGGCCGCCGCTGAATAGTCAGGTTGGATAAAAGAATCGGGCTGTCGGATGGCTGCCGGTGCTGTCGCCATGGATGTAACCTCCGCAAAAGTGGTCAGAGGGTAGTCGCGTGTACGTGTCGCATGCTAGTTGAGCGCAGCCGGTTGCTGCAACTCTCCCAGTGCATTCCTATTCGACCTAGAGGGTTATTCCCCAAGGCTCCCGCCCCCTTTGCAATCGGGTGGCCGGCGAGAAAGATCTAAGATGCAGGGAGCAGGGCTCTGACTATACTGGTAGCTACCACACAACTGACCTGCGGGGTTTCAATGGCATCGCCAGGTATGGATCAACGACGTCTTGCCGAGCTGGAGAATGTCATCCGCGCGGATATCAAGGCCGGCTTATATCACGGCGCCGTCATCAAGGTGGCGCGTGCGGGTGCGGTCGCGCTGGAGGCGGCCATCGGCGCAAGCGACGCGGCGCAGACCCGCCCGCTGTCGCTCGACTCGGTGTTCAGCATCTTCTCCATCACCAAGGCGTTCACCAATACGCTGGTGCTGCGGGCAATCGAGCTCGGGCAGTTCGCGCTGACCTCGAGCATATCGGAGCTGATCCCCGAGTTCAGCGGTCACGGGCGCGAGAAGGTGCAGATATGGCACTTGCTGTCGCACCAGGCGGGCTTCCCGATCATCTTCGAGGTCAAGCCCGGCATGTACATCGATCGGTTTGAGGAGATGATCGCCGCCGTCATCGACGTGGTGAGACCCGTGGAACCACCTTGCACCACGGTGGCCTACTCACCGCTGGTGAATCACGTGCTGATGGCGGAGTGTGTGCGTCGCACCGACCCGAAGCGCCGCGGTTACCGCCAAATGGTGCAGGATGAGATTCTCACGCCGCTCAGGATGCACGATACCGCGGTGGGATTGCGCGCCGATCTGAAGCCGCGCCACATCGTGCCGGATTTTCGCGGCAACTTTCCGATCGGCCATCGCGGGCACAGCAACTTAGGCCCCAATGGAGCGTTCGAGGAAGAACACGCCGAGATGCCCTGGGTGGGTATCGCCTCCACGGTGCCTGACATGTTCCGTTTCGCAGAGATGTTCCGGCAGAACGGCACACTCGATGGCGTGCGTATCCTATCGCCGGCAACGCTGGCCGCGGCGCGTCGCAACTGGACGGGGGAGAAGCCCAACGAGCTGCACGCCGCACGGGGCCGCGAGCGCGGCTGGGATCCGGAGCCGGCATATATCGGCCTGGGGTTCTTCTTGCGCGGCACGGCGATGTGCCGTCACATGTTCGGTACGCTGGCCTCGCCGGGCACGTTCGGCAGCTACGGCGCAGGCTCCACGCTGTTTTGGATCGATCCGGAGCGCGAGCTCTCTTTCACCTTCCTCTCGGCCGGTGTCATGGAGAGCAATGCCAATATCGAGCGCTTCCAAAAGCTTTCGGACATGGTGATTTCCGCCTCTCAGTGAGATCGGTGCGATCCAGTGAGACCGGCCGCCGACCGCTTATCTCAGCGCGCCGCGAATGCCGCTTTGACGGGCAGCCGAATGGGCCCGTGACCGATGGTGGTCATCCATGGTTCGGGCTCACCGGCAGACTGGAAGTGTTCGATGCTCTCGGCGAGCGCTCCAAGGAGCGCTTCTGCCTCCAGAAGCGCCAGCACCCTGCCCACGCAGGCATGTACGCCGTACCCGAAGCCCAGGTTGTCGCGGTTGTTTCTGTGCACGTCGAATCGATCCGGCGCGTCCCAGCGGCGCGGGTCGCGGTTGGCGGCGGCGAACATCAGGCCGCAGCGTTCGCCCGCCGGAATGATAAAGCCCTCGATTTCCACATCCTTCATGGCAATGCGTCCGGCCATGCGCGAGGGTGAATCCCAGCGCAGGCTTTCCTCGAACGCGGCCCTGGTGAGCGAGCGGTCGGAGCGCAGCAGCCGGTACTGGTCCGGGAATTCGCAGAATGCACGGATGGTGTTGGCGAGGGTCAGCACCGTGGTATCCGCGGCCGCCGACAGCAGAATGCCCACCAGCAAATTGGCCTCCTGCGGCGTGACCTCACCGCGATCGGCCGCTTCGTACATGGCCATGCCGAGGCTCCCGGGCGCGAGGCTCTCGCGATTGCAACACTGGCTCGCCCAGGCGATGACTGCTTCGGTATTCTCCATGGCTTCGTGGAACAACTCATTCATCGGCCCCATCGTCGCCCACACCATGTTGCCGAAGGTGTACATGTGTTCGCGACCCTGCTGCGGCAGACCGATCAGATCGGGCAGCACCTTGTAGACGAACGGCTGTGTGATATCGGCGACTGCGTCGATGGTCTGGCCTTCGCGCGAGCGCAAACTGTCGATTATGTTCCTGGCGTCGCGGCGAAAAGCTTCGGCTCTTTGCGACAGCGCCCGCGGCGAGAGCGCGTTCGCCACCACGGCGCGCACGCGAGTGTGCTTGGGCGGATCGTCGGTGAGCAGCAATTCGGGCCGCACGGAATTCGGGTCGTGCCAGGGGCGCGAGGTGGACGAGAAGCTCTTCCAATCCTTGAGGCCGGCGGCCACGTGCTCGTAGCGTGCGAGCATGGTGACGTCTTCGCGCGGCAGCTTGACGACCGGTGCCAACTCGCGCAGCCGATCGTCCACCGCGCGCGCGTTCAGGACCGATTCGCGCGAGAACGGATCGGTGTCGAATTCGGGAATTGCCCTGGCCATATCATTACCCCGCGGCGGCTATGCCGCCATCGACGTGCAGAATTTCGCCGTTGATGAACGATGCCGCGCCGCTGAGCAGAAATGCGCAGGCCTCGGCGTTGTCTTGCTCGCGGCCGAGCCGGCGCAGCGGGATCGTACGCGCGCGACGATCGTATTCGGCCTTGTCGTTGAGCCCCATTGCGCCCGGCGTCGGCACCGAACCCGGTGCGATGGCATTGACGCGCACATTGCGCGGCCCGAGTTCGGCAGCCAGGACTTTGGTGAGCGTGACGATGGCGCCTTTCACGAGGCTGTAGGCGGCCGTGTTGGGGAAACCCTTCTCCGCCACGGGTGAGGCCATGTTGACGATCGCGCCGCCGCGCTCCGCATCGTAATGCGCGAGCAGCGCCTGCGCGCCCCAGATGCTGCCGTTGATGCCGATGGCGGTCATGCGATTGAGCGTCTCCGGCGTGATTGTCTCCACGGGTTCGTAGCGCAGCAACATCGCGTTGTTGACGACGGCGTCGATGCGGCCGCAATGTCGGGCAAACTGCGCGGCGGCCTGCATGAACTGTTCGCGCACGGCGACATCGACGGGGTACGCCAGCGCGGCGCCGCCCGTGGCGCAAATGCCTTTGGCGACCACATCACAGCCGCTGGCATCGACATCGGTCACGGCCACTGTGGCGCCACAGCTGGCGAGCTTCTCGGCCATTGACCTGCCCAGGCCGCGTGCGGCGCCGGTGATGAAGACGTGCCGATCGGACAGATCGGGGTAAGCCGCCATGCCGCTCATACCTTAAGTCTCCACGCCTTGCCGTCGGGCACGATCAGGCCTGCGGTAGGCTCGGCAAAGTGACTGCCGATGACGAGCGTGCCGGTATTGCAGAAGCGCTGCACGAAGTCGCAGCGTGTGCGCGCCGCCTGGGGCTTGTCCATGTCGAAGCGCGCTTCGGTGGCGGGCACGGCGATCTGGATCGGGTTGTGCATCAAATCGCCGGTAATAACGGCCTGCTCGCCGCGCGAATCGATCAGCACGCTGACATGGCCCGGCGTGTGGCCCGGCGTGGCGACGAGCGAGACTTCATCAGTGAAACGGAAGTCCGCATCGATGAATTCCTCTAGCCCGGCTGCGAGTATCGGGTCGATCGAGTCTTGCAAATGGTCCATGTGATGATAGCCGTTGTTGTCGCGCAGATGCTTCCAGTGCTGCCATTCGCGCCGCCCGAACAGATAACGCGCCTGGGGGAAGGTCGGCACCCACCTGCCGTCGACGAGCCGGGTGTTCCAGCCCACGTGATCGAAGTGCAGATGCGTGCATAGCACATCGGTGACTTGCCCGGCCGGAAAGCCGGCGCTGCTCAGATCTTCCAGGAAAGTGTTCTGCATGTTGCAGAACACCTCGAACTCACGCCGTCGGTCGTTACCGATGCAGGTGTCGATCATTGCCGTGCGGCCCTTCGAGCGCAGCACGAAACACTGGAAGGAGATGATCATCCGGCCATCAGGCGTGGCGAAGTGCGGCACCAGCCAGCCGAACTGCTGCACGTACTGTGGCGTGGCATCGGGCAGCAGCATGCTGATGTCATCTTCAAAGCCGTAGACTTCGACGATGCGCGCGATGTCGACATCGCCTATGCGCCAGTGCCGGATGTGTTCAGCCGCCATGCCTGCTCCCAAGGAGCCTGTCTGAGTATTCCGAGCCAACCCTTCGGGACCGGACGGATTTGCCTTCATTCATCGTTGTCGCCTCCTTATTGGGTTTAACCCAACCGCGTCGGCTCCGCCTCGACTGAAGGCAAATCCGTCACGGTCGCGGCCACGGGGAATACTCACACAGGCTCCCAAGTGCGTCCCGTGATCAAATCGGCTGCTTTTTCGGCCACCATCACGATCGGGGCGTTGGTGTTGCCGCCCACAATACTAGGAAAAACCGAGGCGTCCACTACCCGCAGCGCTTCGATGCCGCGGACCCGCAGTCTAGGGTCCACCACGGCCATGGCGTCGATGCCCATGCGACAGCTCCCCACCGGATGATGGGCGGTGGCGGTTGCCTCGCGCAGATACATCAGCAGCTCGGCATCGCTTCGGGCGCTCCGGCCGGGGCGCACTTCGGTGGCGCTATAGGGCGCAAAAGCGGGCGTATCGCAGAGCTGCCGCGCAAGATGCAGGCCGCGCAGCAGCGGCGCACGATCCTCGGGGTCGGTGAGGATATTCGGATTCACCCGTGGCGCGACACGCGGGTCATCGCTGGCGAGCCGGACTTCACCGCGGCTGCGCGGGTAGAGATTCACCACGCTCAATGCGAAGCCATGACCCAGGGGCAGCGGGAATGTATTAGGGTTGCGGCGCGCCGGCTGAAACGCGATCTGGATATCCGGGCGATCGGCGCCCGTGTTGCTACGAATGAATGCGGTCGACTCGAACACATTGCTCGCCAGCGGCCCCCGTCGTGCGGCAGCATATTCCGCCAGGTTCCACAACGCGCGCGGCAGCGTGCGCCATGACAATCCGTAGGATGTCGTATCGCGCATCTCGAGCGCGATGGGCGCGGCCGGGTGGTCGTGATAGTTCGCACCGACACCGGCAAGGTCGGCCTTGACGCGGATACCCAGCAATTCCAGGTGTTGTGCCGGACCTAACCCTGACAGCATCAGCAGCTGGGGTGAGTGAACCGCGCCGGCGCACAGCAGGACCTCGCGTGAAGCCAGCGCCGGGCGCTGTCCATCGGCGGCCGATACGTCCACGCCGGTGGCGCGGCCCCCCTCGATGCGAATGCCGGTGACGGCGCTCCGCGTGAGCACGGTGAGATTCGGGCGCTTCAGGGCCGGTATCAACATCCCACGCGCGCTCGAATCCCGCCTCCCACGGTGGATGGTGCCCTGGCGAAGCCCGTAGCCCTCGGGATCAAGGCCGGTGAAATCATCGCAGTGTCGATAGCCGCCGATCGCCGCAAAGGCATCGAGAAACGCGTGATTGAGGCGATTGGGTTTCGGGATGTGAGTCACGTGGATGGGTCCGTTGAGCCCGTGTACATTGACATCGCGCCGGTCGGCATTGTTTTCCGACAGTCGAAAGTAAGGCAGTACCTCGTGCCAACTCCACCCCAAGTTGCCGGCGGCCGCCCAATCGTCGTAGTCCTTCGGGTGGCCGCGGTGATAGGCCATGCCGTTGATGGAACCGGAACCGCCGATCACCTTGCCGCGCGGTAGCGGCAGGCGGCGGTTGTTCAGCGCGGTCTGCGGCTCGGTGCTCAAGCCCCAGGTCAGGCCGCGATGCATGATCGCCGCGCCCACCAAAGCCGGCACTTGGATGAAGGGGTGGCGTGCCGGTCCACCGGCTTCGAGCAGGCAGACACGAGTGTGACGGTCCTCCGAAAGACGCGCGGCGAGTACACACCCGGCCGTGCCTGCGCCAACGATGACGTAGTCGAACTGGGCGTCGATCGTCACGGATGCTCTGCGTGCGGTGAGCGGGGCCTCTCAGCCCCTGCGAAACGGCAGCGTCAGCAGAAAGAGGGTGAGTCGCGGCGTCAGCAGTTTCAGCGCCGCGCGCGCGGCCTTAGGGCTAAGCCGTACATTCATCGGCATCGCGCCGAACACCTTGCCCTTGATGAGCAGGGAATTGCCGTCACGCTCCAGTGCGCTCACGGTCAGAAGTTCGCTGCCGTCGGTGGAGTGTAGTTTCATTTGACGCGGCCTTGCTTCTCGAAGTCCATGCCGAGCGCTTCGAACATCGTCATGGCCGTGGCGCGCCCTGCGCCGAACACACCGCCGCCAGGATGCTGGAACGGACCCACCAGATAGAAGCGGTCGAGCCCGGGCACTGTGTACTGGCCGAGTTCCGGCGTAGGGCGATGCGCGCCGCTCTGATACGTGGCGGTGGCGATTCCGTGCAGGTCGCCGCGCCGGAAGCTCGGCGAAGTGCGCTCCATGTCGACCGGGCTGTCGATATGGGCCTGCAACACACAGCCTGGAATGTTCGTGACGAACTTCGAAAGATGGGCGAGCATGCGATCAGCGTATTCCTGCTTGGTTTCATCCCAGCTGCGGTTGTCCGGGCGCCGGTAGGGTACATAATCCCACAAATGCAGAATGGCCTTGGCCGGAGGCACGCGGCTCGGGTCGAACTGCGACAGGGAGCCCAGTCCGAGCAGCGGGTAAGGCATGAACCGACCGTAGCGCAGTTCGTCGAAGTCGCGCCGCAGGGTTTCGTAGCTCATCGGCATCATCTCGACCATGACCGCATCGACCGGGTCGCGGGTGCGGAACTTCAGCGGCTCGCTGAGCGCGGCATGCACCGTGATGCAGGCCGCAGCGCTGATGTGCGTGGCCTCTGCGGCCGCACGCGCGCGCGCATCCATGCCGTCGATCATGCTGCCGAGCAGGTGTGGATGAATGGCGCCGATGACGGCGTCTTTCGCTACATAGCTGCGTCCGTCGACCGTCTCGACACCGGTGGCGCGCCCATTGGCGACCTTGATGCGCGCCACATCGGCATTGGCGATGAGTTCGCCGCCGTGGTCCCGGATACAGGCGATGAGGGCATCGGTCAACCGGCCCGCGCCGCCGCGCGCCACACCGAAACCGCAGCCTTCGAGAAATCCGAGGAACACGTATACGCCGATGGCGGTGGCCTTTTCATCGGGAGACACCAGGTTCTCGCCGGCCACGCGCGCGAAATGCATGCGTACCTGCTCGTGCTCGAACAGCTCGCAGAGCAGATCGTGACTGCTCATCTGGATGACGCGCCACAGCTCGCGACCCTCGCGGCTCGCATCGAACATCGCGTGGGTGGCGCCTACCGGAGTCGGCGGTGCATACAGCGAGGCAGCGATCATTGGCAGCCAGGCGGCGGCCTGCTGTGACACCCTGCGAAAAGCCTCGGCATCGCGCTTCGAGAACTTCTCGATCTCGGCCGCCGACTTTTCGCGATCGCGATGCAGTTTGAGCGTGCTGCCATCCTCGAACACCGACATCATCGGCACTTCCGGGAAGATATATTCGAGTCCATAGCGCGACTTGAGGCCGAGCTCGTCATTCTTCAGCAGCGGATTGGCCTGGATGAAGATGTGGCTCATGGAGTGCTGGTCGTGGCGAAAGCCCGGCAGCGTGAGTTCGCGCGAGACCACGCCGCCGCCGAACCAGGCGTTGCGCTCGAGCACCAGTACTTGCTTGCCGGCCGCCGCCAGATAGGCGGCAGCCACCAGGCCGTTGTGGCCCGACCCCACGGCAACGATATCGGCGGTTGTCATGGTCGTGTTCATTTCCGGAGTTGCTTGTTGCAGCGGATCCCGCGAGCATACCGTCATGGCTCCGGATTATGAAATCTGCGCGGTCCGCTATGCCCATCTGGAGCGCACGGCCAGCCACAATTTCATCGACGGCGATGAGCACGACGGTCCTATGCCGCTCGATTACTATGTCTGGACGATCCGGGGTCCCGGCGTCTGTTTTGCGCTCGATACCGGATTCGATGCGGCGATGGGCGCCGTGCGCGGCCGGCAGCTGGTGCAGCCCGTCGAGGCGGGGCTCGCGGCCGTGGGTGTCGATCCAAAGCTGGTGACCGATGTCATCATCAGTCACATGCACTACGATCACGCGGGCAACCACGCGCTGTTTCCGCGCGCCCGTTACCACCTGCAGACCGAGGAGATGGCTTTCTGCACAGGCAGCGCGATGTGCCACGCCATCGAGCGCGCGCCCTATGAGGCGCGCGATGTGCAGGCGATGATCGGCAATCTGTTTGCCGGCCGCGTGGTGTATCACGACGGAACTGCCGAGCTGGCACCGGGCATCACGCTTCATCACGTCGGCGGCCATACACGCGGCCTGCAAGTCGTGCGCGTACACACGCAGCGCGGCTGGGTGGTGCTGGCGTCGGACGCGGCGCACTTCTACGCCAATTGGCTTGAGCGGCGGCCATTTCCGATTGTCCACAATGTCGCGGCCTACCTCGATGCCTTCGCGATCATTGAGGCGCTGGCCAGTTCGCCGCAGCACGTCGTTCCGGGTCACGATCCGCTGGTGTTGGCGCGCTATCCGGCGGCGCGCGCCGGCCTCGTCAATGCGGTGCGTGTGGATCTCGATCCGCGCTTGACGCGAGGCTGCTAGACTTCAGCGCTGCGGGGCTGATACAGGGGGCTGCGTGGGGGAAAAGATTGCCTTCATCGGCGTAGGCCGCATGGGATCGGGCATGGTGGGGCGACTTATCGCGGCCGGGCACGAGCTCACGATTTACGATCCGGTAGCGTCGGCCATGGCGCCGCTGGCAGCGCTGGGAGCGAGGGTCGCAGGCTCTGCGGCAGTGGCTGCGGCAGTCAGCACGGTGGCCATGGCCAGTGTGCCCGGTCCCGCCGATGCGCGCGAGACTGCGCGGCTGATCGCCGACTCAGCGAAGGTCAAGGTATTCGTCGACCTATCCACCTCGGGGCCTGCCGCGGCGCAAGCGATTGCAGCCCTGCTCGCGCCGCGCGGAATCACTGCCATCGACGCGCCCGTTTCAGGGGGCGTGAAGGGGGCAGCCGCTGGCAAACTCGCGATCATGGCCTCCGGTCCCGCGCCGGCCCTGGAACGGGTGCGCCCGCTCCTCGAGGTGCTGGGCAAGGTCTATCGGCTGGGCGAGAAGCCGGGCCTGGGCCAGACAGTCAAGCTCGCCAACAATCTGATGTCGGCGACATCGCTCGCCATTGCCGCCGAGGCGCTGGCGATGGGCGTGAAGGCCGGCGTCGATCCGGCCGTGATGCTCGACGTACTCAACGCCTCGTCGGGGCGCAACAGCGCGACACAGGAGAAGTTCCCGAAGCATGTGTTGAATCGCAGATTCGATTTCGGATTTGCCAATGCACTGTCATTCAAGGACGTGCGGCTGTGCCTCGATGAAGCCGAGGCACTGGGTGTGCCGATGGTGGTCGGTGCGGCCGTGCGGCAAATGTTATCCATTACCCACCAGATCCACGGTGCAGCAGCGGATTGCACCGATCTGGTGAGGGTTGTAGAGAACTGGGCGGGCTGCCAGATCGGCAGAAAAGAGGAGTAAGGCCGTGGGACAGGATCGATTCGACAAGGGCATGAAGCTGCGCAAGCAGGTGCTGGGCGCCGACTACGTGGAACGCTCGATGGCCGGCGCCGACGAGTTCAGCAGGCCGATGCAAGAGCTCTCGACCGAGTACTGCTGGGGCTATGTGTGGACACGGCCGGGGCTGGCGCTGCGCGATCGCAGTCTCATCAACATCGGGATGATCAGCGCGCTGAATCGACCGCATGAGCTGAAACTGCACGTCAAGGCGGCGCTTAACAACGGGGTGACGCGCGAGGAGATTCGCGAGGCGCTGTTGCAGGTGGCCGTGTATTGCGGCGTGCCGGCCGGCATCGACAGCGTGCGCATCGCGCGCGAGGCGTTTGCCGAGATCGATCAGGCGAAACAGGGGTAGCATGCCGATGGTGACCGCGCGCACGCCGCAGGAACAGCTGGTGCTCGATTTTTTTCGCATTCTCTCCAGCGGCGATCTTACGGCCATCCGCGCGGCGCTGCACCCCGATGCCACCTGGCGGCCGATGGTCGAGGGCGTGCCGGGCGCCGGCGTTCATGGGCCGCGCGACAAGATCGTCGATGAGTTTCTGGCACCGGTGCGCGGCCTGTTCGTACCCGGCGATCCGAAGACTACGGTCGATCGCATGGTGTCGAGCGGCGACACCGTGATGTGTGAATCGCGCGGCACGGGTACGCTGCGCGACGGCCGACATTACGACAATCGCTACGCCTGGAGCATCGACGTGCGGGATGGCAGGATCTTTGCCGTCCGCGAATACATGGACAGTTACTACGTCGCGACCCTGTTCGGCGGCGGCGCGTGACGCTGCACCGCTGATGCGCCGCGGCCGATGAGCGATGGTTTCGATTACGTGATCGCCGGCGCCGGTACCGCCGGCTGCGTGCTGGCCAACCGGCTATCAGCCGAAGCAGACGTCAATGTCGCACTGATCGAAGCGGGCCCGCCGGATGACGACCCGGCGATCCGCGTGCCGGCGCTGGTGGCGAAAGCCATCGGCAATCCGCGCCAGTCTTGGGGTTATCAGACGGTGCCGCAGCTGCACGTCGACAACCGCGTGCTGCCGGTGCCGCGCGGCCGTGTGCTCGGCGGCTGTTCGTCGATCAACGGCATGGTGTATTTCCGCGGACATCCGCGCGAATACGACGAATGGCAGCAGCCCGGCTGGCGTTACGCCGATCTTCTGCCCTATTTCCAGCGACTGGAGAACTACGAGGCCGCGCACACGCCGCAGCGTACGCGGGGCGGTCCGGTCAATGTCGTCGATATCCCAAAGCCCAATCCGCTGGTCCGGCGCTTCCTCGCGGCCGCCGATACACTCGGCCTGCCACGCTGTGCCGATTTCAACGGCGGCGATCCGGAAGGATTCGGTCCGCGGCAGGCGGCGATCCGCAACGGGCGGCGCGAGTCCGGAGTGACGGCGTATCTGAATCCCGCGCGACATCGGCCAAATCTTAAGATCGTGACCGGCGCGCTGGTCACCCGCGTGTTGTTCGCGGGGCGGCGTGCAACGGGCGTAGAGATCGAGCGGGGCGGCGTACGCAGTATCGTTGAGGGCCGCCGCGAGGTCATCGTCGCCTGCGGCGCTTACGGCTCACCGCAGCTGCTGCAGCTCTCAGGCGTTGGCGATGCCGCTGCCCTTCAACCCTTGGGGATAGCACCGCTGCTCGATCTGCCTGGGGTCGGCAGAAATCTGCACGATCACCCGGCCGCGTCGGTTGCTGTGCGCACGGCCAATACCGAATCCTATGGCCTGTCGTGGCGCACCGTGCCGCGCAGCTTGGCGTTTGCCGCGCAATACCTGCTGCTTCGCTCCGGGCCGCTGGCGAGCAATGTGTTCGAGGCCAATGGTTTCATGCGTTCGAGGCCGCAAGTCGATCGCCCCGATCTGCAGATCATCTTCATGCCGGCGCATCGCAATGCCAGCGGCCACTGGCTGCCGCGCGGGCATGGCTACGGCATCATCTTCGTGAACCTGCGACCGGTCAGCCGCGGCAGCGTCACGCTGACCAGCAACGACCCGCACGACAAACCGGCGATCGATTTCAATTTCCTCGCCGCACCGGGCGACATCGACGTGCTGGTGCGGGGTTTCGAGGTCGCGCGTTCGATTCTGTCGGCGCCATCCTTCGCGCCGCTTGCCGGCCGGGAGATTTCGCCCGGGCCGCAGGTGCGCGAGCGCGTGCAGATCGAGGCGCATATCCGCAGCTCATTGGTCACCGTGCACCATCCCTGCGGCACCTGCCGCATGGGCGACGTGGTGGATAGTTCGCTGCGGGTCAGAGGCATCGACGCTCTGCGTGTGGTGGACGCGTCGGTCATCCCCACGGTAATCGCGGGCAACAGCAATATTCCCGTCACTGCGGTGGCCGAGCGGGCGGCGGATCTGATCCTGGGGAAGCTGCGATGAAAGACGTTGCGGGCATGAAGATCATCGTCACCGGCGGCGCGGGCAGCATCGGCCATGCGACGGCCTGCGTGCTGGCGGCGAAGGGCGCCGATATTCTGCTGGTCGATATCAATCGTGACGGGCTCGAGCAGCGCCGCGCCGCCGTCGCGGATTTTGGCACGCAAGTCGAAACCTTTCATGCGGACGTCAGCCGGTCCGATGCCGTGCAGGGTTATGTTACCGCGGCCTGCAAGGCCTTCGGTCGGATCGACGGGCTGTTCAACAACGCCGGCACGGAGGGCAAGGTGGCGTCCATTGAGAGTTATGACGAGGCGGAATTCGATCGCCTGATGGCCGTGAACCTGCGCAGTATCTTTTTAGGCTTGCGGCACGTGATTCCGGTGATGCTGAGGCAAGGCGGCGGTGCGGTGGTCAACACCGGGTCGATCGCCAGTGAACGCGGGCTTGCCGGAGCCTGCGCCTACAACGCCACCAAGCACGGCGTGATTGGGCTTACGCGCACAGCCGCCGCCGACGTCGGCGGCCGCGGCGTGCGCGTGAACGCGGTGATGCCGGGCGTCATTGAAACACCGCTGCTCGAAGCCATGCTCAAGACCCTGTTCAACGGCGACGTCGAACTCGGCAAGCGGACCTTAGGGCAGATCGCGCCGCAGGAGCGCATCGGCCAGCCGCACGAAGTAGCCGAGGCGGTAGCATTTCTGCTGTCGCCCGCGGCCAGCTTCGTCAATGGCGCGGCCTGGTCCGTGGATGGCGGCGCTCTGTGTACCATCCGCCACTGATACCGCTGGCCGCGGGAAAACACGGCGCGCACTGACCGCAGATTTCTCATGCTCTCCCAGTTGGGAGCAGCGCCGTCATGAATGTATCATACGGACCACCCCTTGATTCGAGCGACACCATTGACAAAGCCACTTGAAATTGTCGGGTCCTTCTGGACGCTCGCGGTTGGAGCGGATCCACTTGGCGATCAACGCTGCCTGCATGACTTCCGGACGCGCGTGGAGGTCGCGGCGCAAGCCGGATTCACCGGCATGGGATTTTGGCACGCGGATATTCTCGAGATCAGGAAGAAGTACAGCTTCCAGGACATGAAGCACGTCCTGGACGCCAACGGCATCATCAACATCGAAGTCGAATGGCTGCTGGACTGGTTTTGTACCGGCGCACGCAGGGCCGCATCGGATGAAATCCGCACGCTCCTCCTGGATGCGGCCGAGGTTTTGCGCGCCCGGCATATCAAAATTGCCGACCTCGGGAATGATTGCGCCGACGTTCCGCAGATGACCGAGGCGTTTGCTCCGCTGTGCCGTGAAGCCGCCGAGCGTGGAACCAATGTCCTGTTCGAAATGCTGCCGGCACAATTTTCGCGTGCGCCTTCGCTCGATCACGTACTGGCGATCATCCGCGGATCGGGTGCGGCCAATGGTGGCATCATGCTCGATAATCTGCACCTGCAGCGCTCCGACATCGGCCCCGACGAGATCATCCGGAAACTCGGACCGCGCGACTTGATTGGCGTCGAAATCAACGACGGCACACTCGCCGTGCCGTTGAACTTTCAAGATTCGGTGGTCAACAAACGCTTGCTGCCTGGCGATGGAGAGTTCGACATTGCGGCGTTCCTGCAGGCCCTCTGGTCGGTCGGCTATGATGGTCCGATCGGCGTCGAAGTCCTGAACGAATACATACGGAAGTGGGATCTCAAGACGGCGGCGACCGAGGCATTTGCAAAGACGCAGCGGGTGGTGACATCGGCGCGTCAGGCCAGGAAGTAGCCGGGGCCGTCGGCCGCGAGAAACCGTTCGCATCGCTGGCGGCGCGCTGATGCACGACATTGCAAGGAGCCTTGTGGCCGAACCAACACTGGCTGACTGGAAGGAGATGTACGGTGCGCTCTGGCGGATACGCCTGTTCGAAGGCCACGTACAGCGGCTCGCAGCCGCGGGGGAGATCCCCGGATTCCCGCACCTGTCCACCGGGCAGGAAGCCGTAGCAGTCGGTATCTGCACGCAGCTGGCGCGCGAGGACGTGCTGTTTACGAGTCATCGCGGGCATGGCCATGTGCTCGCCAAGGGCAGCGATATGGAGGCGACCTTCGCCGAAATTCTGGGCCGGCAGAATGGCCTGTGCGGCGGTCGTGGCGGTTCGATGCACCTGGTCGACGCAACAAACGGCGTGCTGGGCGCAACCGGTGTCGTCGCGGGCAATCTCGCGCTCGCCGCGGGCGCCGCGTGGGCTATGCAAGCCCAAGGCAGAGAAAACATAAGCGTCGTTTTTTTCGGCGACGGTGCGACCGGCGCCGGTGCGTTTCACGAGACGCTGAATCTCGCCGCGCTGTGGCGCTTGCCGGTGTTGTTCGTCTGTGAGAACAATGGCTACGCCGAGTTCACGAGTCGCGAGGAACACTCCAACGTCAATCACGTGAGCAGTTTCGCCGCGCCCTATGGCATCGCCACGAGGACCATCGACGGCAACGATCTGCCGGCCGTATTTGCGGCCGCACGTCATGCGATCGAGACCCTGCGCCGGGGCGCCGGCCCCTATCTGCTCGAGTGCATGACCTTTCGTATGGCGGGGCACTATGTCGGCGACGCGCAGCAGTATCGATCAAAGGAGGAGCTTGCCGCGATTCGCGAGAAATGTCCCATTGAGCGCCTGAGGCGCTACCTCGTCGAGCGTGGGGTCAACTCGGAAGAGCTCGACGCCATCGGCGAGCGCGCCAGGGATGCGGTACTGCAGGCAGTACAGCGCGCGCTTGAGGCGCCGCCACCCGATCCGGCAACCGTGCTCGAATACGTCTACCGCGCGCCGGCGCTTGCCGCGATACCAGGTTAGGCTCCTAGTTCCGTGCAGCACACATTCATCGAGATCCTGCGCCGCGCGCTCGACGAGGAATTGGCGCGCGACGCTGCGGTGTACCTGCTGGGCGAAGACGTCGCGGCGGGGGGCGCGTTCGGCGTCACCCGTGGCCTGGCACAGAAACACGGATCTGCGCGCGTACGCAACACGCCCATCAGCGAAGCGGCGATCACCGGCCTCGCCACCGGCGCCGCACTCTGTGGTCTCAAACCCGTGCTCGAAATCATGTTCATCGATTTTGCCACGCTGTCGATGGATTGCCTGGTGAACCAGACGGCGAAATACCGCTACATGTCGGGCGGCCAGCTCGCGGTTCCCCTGGTGGTGCGCACGCAGGCGGGTGCCGCGGGAGGAGCCGCCGCGCAACACTCGCAGAGTCTCGAAGCGTGGTTCATCCACGTGCCGGGGCTCATTGTGGTCGCGCCTTCGACGCCCGCCGAGGCTTATGGCCTTCTGAAAAGTGCGATCCGGCTCGGCGAGCCGGTGCTCTTCGTCGAGCACAAGCGGCTGTACACGATGAAAGAGGAGTTGGCGGTGGGCGCCGAATTGCCGCCGATCGGCAGGGCGCGGATCGCAAAGCCGGGCACGGATGTCACCGTGATCGCCTATTCGGCGATGGTGCAAAGTGCGCTGGAAGCGGCGCAAAAACTGGCGGACGCCGGCATCTCGGCTGAAGTCATCGACTTGAGGACGCTGCTGCCGCTCGATATGGCGACGATTGCTGCGTCCGTGTCGAAGACCCATCGCGCGCTGATCGCGCATGAGGCGGTGCTCAACGGCGGCGTGGGCGCCGAAATCGCAGCGCGCATCGGTGCGGAACTCTTCGACGAACTCGACGCTCCGGTGCTGCGCGTGGGCTGCGGCTTTGCACCGATTCCCTTCGCTCCGCAGCTGGAGCGCGCGTTGTTGCCGGGGAGCGCGGATCTCGTGCGCGCAGTGCGCCAGATCATGGGTCTGGCTGAATAAAACACGGGAGTAGCGTCAGTGACCCTGGTTGCGCAGGAAATTCCGAAAGTCGGTCTCGTGATGGAGGCGGTCAAGGTCGTCCGCTGGCTCAAGAACGTTGGCGACACTGTGGCTGCGGGCGAGCCGCTGCTTGAAGTCGAAACCGAAAAGTCGGTCGTTGAAATCGAGGCGGCTGCCACCGGGCGGCTGACGCAGATTCTGGTGCAGGTCGACGGCCAAGCGACTGTCGGCGATCAGGTGGCCTGGATCGAGTCTGCCGAGGCGCACGGGGCAGGTACTGCGGCGGCGGCGCCACGCAGGGCCGAACCCAAGATTGTCGCGCCGACGCCCTCGACGGCAGCGATTCCGGCGCGCGACGGAGAACGCATTCGAAGTACTCCCGTCGCCCGCAAGCTCGCCGCCGAACGCGGCGTCGATCTTGGCGGGATAGCCGGCACCGGACCGGGCGGGCGCGTTCAGCTGGACGATGTGCAACGAGCCATCGACGCGCCGCGTGTGGTCGCGCCTGCAACGCAGTCTTTTTCCCCGATGCGTCGCGCAATGGCGCGCGCCATGAGCTTGAGCAACGCCACCATTCCGCAGTTCACGGTCGCTCGCTCGGTCGAGTGGACGGAGCTGCAGGCCTTGCGTCGTGAATTCGCCGCGAGGCTTCCGGACGCTGCGCCGAGATTATCTGTGAATGATTTCCTGCTGCAAGCTGTCGCCCGCGCGCTTACCGAGTTTCCTGCTTTGAACGCCACGTTCTCTGGCGACGCGGAGTCGGCCGATGCACGCGTCGTACAGGCGAGCGGCGCGCACATTGGTCTGGTGGTTGCCGTCGACGACGGCCTGCTGGTGCCGGTGATTCATGATGTCGAGCAACTGGGTCTCGCAGAAATTGCGCGCCGTCGCCAGGATTGCGTCGAGCGCGGCCTCAAAGGTCGACTGAAGCGCGAGGAGGCCGACGGCGCCACGGTCAGCGTCTCAAATCTCGGCGCGATAGGGCCGGACCGCTTCACGGCGCTCATCAATCCACCACAATCCGCGATACTCGCCGTCGGTCGCCAGCGTGATTGCGTCGTGGCGAGAGAGGGGGCCGTCGTCGTGCGCCCGCTGTCGGATCTCACGCTGACGGTTGATCATCGTGTTGCCGACGGCCGTCTCGCCTCGCAGTTCCTCGCGCGCCTGGTCGCGATACTCGAGGGTCGCGACTGGCGCTTGGGGTAGTCTGCGCCGGCTTTGGGTAATTAGCGCCGGCCCTGAAGTACCTTTCGGGCGGCGGCGCAGATCCGTTCCTCATCAGGAATCACATAAGCCTCAAGCGGCTCGCTGTAGGGGACCGTCGCGTCGCGCGCGGTGACCTGCACGATCGGTGCTTTGAGCGACGAGAATCCATGCTCGGCGACATCGCCCGCAATGATGCCGGTCACCGTCGCGTGGCGCGGCGCCTGATCGACGAGCACCAGGCGCCCCGTCTTGGCGACCGATTTAAGGATCGTCTCCAGGTCGAGCGGCGCCACCGTGCGCGGGTCGATCACTTCTGCCTGGATTCCTTCTTCGGCGAGCGTCTTGGCCGCAGCAATCGAGCGCGGCACCATCCAGCCGGTCGCAACGATTGTGACGTCGCCGCCCGCCCGGCGAATCTCGGCTTTGCCAAACGGCACCAAGTGCTCGCCGTCCGGCACCTCGCCCGGTTCGAGTGTGAGCAGATAGTGGTGCAGGTAGACCACCGGATTGTCGTCGCGGATTGCCGTGGCCATCAGCCCCTTGGCGTCAGCCGCGGTCGAGGGCACAACGACCTTGAGACCGGGGACCCCCATGAACAGCGAGGTCAGTGACCCTGTGTGCTGACCGGCCCAGCCGCAGGCAAAGCCGAAACCCGCCTTGAGCACGAGCGGCACTTTCACCTGTCCGCCGGACATATACCGGAACCGCGGCGCTTCATTGACGACTTGATCCATGGCGACGAGCATGAACTCCGCCATGTAGAGCTCAACCACCGGGCGCAGGCCCGACATCGCCGCGCCGATGGCGATGCCGATCTCGGCGGTCTCGGAAATGGGCGTGACGCGGACCCGGTCGTGCCCGTAGGCGGCGACGAACTCGTGGTTCTCGGTGGTGGCCATGTTCTGGCCAAAGTAGAGGACGCTCGGGTCGCGTCGCATTTCCTGATGAATACCGGCATCGATGGCGGCGATAAAGGGTAGCGTTGCCATGTGTGTCGCTCCGGCTCAGGCGTAGACGTTGTCGAGTGC
>Ga0181521_10001234_pt1 | contig 31858 bp, 24 predicted proteins | sample PEATcosm2014_Bin_32_FD_119764 | JGI IMG/M metagenome (GOLD analysis project Ga0181521, IMG submission 119764) | Peatland microbial communities from MTU Mesocosm Facility, Houghton, MI, USA - PEATcosm2014_Bin02_60_metaG | ecosystem: Environmental > Terrestrial > Soil > Wetlands > Peat | place...
GCGTACCACGGGCTGGATGGCAGGCCCGCGTAGTAGACGGCCTCGACCTCATCGCGGGCTTCCAGCCACTCGGCCAGTGCCTGAGCGTTCGCGTTGTGCCGCTCGATCCGCAGCGACAACGTCTCCAGGCCCTGTATGAGAAGGAAGCTGGTGAACGGTGAGATCGCCGGGCCGGTGTCGCGCAGCAGCTGGACGCGCAGCTTCGCCGCGAATGCCCCGGGACCGAGGGCCGGCCAGTACTCGAGGCCGCCGTAACTCGGGTCCGGCTCGACGAAGCCCGGGAAGCGGTCCGCGTGCGCGCCGAAGTCGAAGGTGCCGCCGTCCACCACGATCCCGGCGATCACCGTGCCGTGCCCGCCGATGAACTTGGTCGCCGAGTGCACGATGATGTCCGCGCCGTGCTCGATGGGCCGGGACACGTAGGGCGTGGGAACGGTGTTGTCCACGACGAGCGGTACCCCGACCTCATGGGCGATGCCCGCGACCCCCTCGATGTCCAGCACGTTGCTGCGCGGGTTGCCGATGGTCTCGGCGAAGAACAGCTTGGTGTTCGGCCGCGCGGCGGCCCGCCAGGCGTCGAGGTCGTCCGGGTCCTCGATGAAGGTGACCTCAATCCCGATCTTGGGCAGCGTGTAGTGGAACAGGTTGTATGTCCCGCCGTACAGCGACGCGCTCGACACCAGGTGGTCACCGGCGCCGGCCAGGGTGAGCACCGTCAGCGTCTCGGCTGCCTGGCCGGAGGCGACTGCCACGGACGCGACCCCCCCTTCGAGCGCGGCAAGGCGTTTTTCAACGACATCGCTGGTCGGGTTCATGATGCGCGTGTAGATGTTGCCCGGCTCGGCCAGGCTGAATAGGTTCGCGGCATGCTCGGTGTCGCGGAAGACATACGACGTCGTCTGGTAGATGGGCACGGCGCGCGACCCGGTCGTCGGGTCGGGCTCAGCTCCCGCATGGACCTGCTTGGTCTCGAATGACCAGGCGGTGGTGTCGGATTCTGGGGCATGATCGGTCATGATGATCTCCTTGCGAGGATATGAGAGTTGATGGCGCCGCATCCCGTCAGGACAGGCCGATGAGGCTGCTGCAGGCGCGAGCGGCCGGGCGGGCGGAGTGCCACGGGCCTGCCGAGCGGCGGGACCGCGTCGAGCGGCGGGACCGCGTCGAGCGGCGGGACCGCGTCGAGACCAGACTCGTCACCGGCGACCTCCACGACCGGTTCGAGCCGGGTCCCGGAAGTGGCACACGACGGCCGTGGCGTCGTCGTGTGCCTCGCCACGCGGCCAGCGTTGCCCATCCGGATCGGATCGCTCGGCGTCCCGCAACCGGTCGATCAGCGTCTCCGGGCCACGCTTGTCGAGCAGATCGAGGAAGCTCGGCCAGTCCATCAATCCAAAACGGTCGGCCAGTCGAGTGGCTCCCTTGCTAAGCGCGGCCGCCCTGCGCAGGCCTGGACGGCGAATGGTGCCCGTCACGGCATAGTCGACAGCATCAGGGTTGCTGCTGACCCTCCAGAAGCCGTCCTGGCGGCCGTAGCCTGTTGGCCCGGCAACAGCGGCGGAGCGGCTGCCTTGGGTGGCTGACCCGGTGGCTTGCTGCTGCGCCGCTTGCTCTCCCCCAGCGACCTTCTGCAGCCAGTCATCGGTGACCACGCGAACGCCGGCCGACTCGTCGAGCAGCACGGTGGTGTCTCCAAGCAGGAGGAATTCAATTGTCTCCTGCTGCTCACGGACGATGGCGATCGCAGCTGAGGGGTTCCCGGGATGCCCTAGGTCGCACGCGTTGATGTGCAGAGCGTTGACGTTAACGATTGCCTGAGCAAGATTGTCCACCAGTGCCTGTTCCGTCTGCGTCGAAAGAACATCCAAGAGTGCGGCACCGAGTCGGCGGACGAACCAGAGTGTGCCGTGAACGCAGCCGGTCTCAACGCCGGGGGGCGCGGAAGCACCATCCAGCACTACTACCACGCTCGCGCTAGCGGCGACGAAGTCCTCGTTTGTGCCAGCGTCAGGTGAACGGCACGATGCGAGTGCGACTTGCATGACCTCCTGTCTCCGTACTGGTTGAGGGGCGTGCGGCGGTCAGCTTGCAGGAGGCCGCCGGGACTCGGTCTTCGCCGCCCTCGCCGCAGTCCCCGGTGGCCACCTGGCCTATTATCAACTAAGCCGGTCGGATAAGTCCACTTATCTGGCTCGGGCGGCGCCCAGCAGTGCTTGCGCCTGCTGGCAACCAGCTCAGTCACGAGGTAATATCTAGTATTTCGCTCGGTTTTATTGACTATAAGTGCACTTCGGCACGAGGCGGCGCCGGCGCGGATGGCGCCCGGCCGCAGGAAATCCTCACCAAGGGCGGTAAAGCATGTCCGGATCATCCGCAGCGCTCGATAACGAGTTCGCCTTTGTCTCCAAACTGGCGGCCCGGTCCGGGACCGCCCCGGATTCGGTTCTCGGGGCTCACCGGAGCTGGGTCAACGTGCCGACCGGCGGCCACGTCAGCGCCGTGGTCTGGGGAACCGGCCCGGCTGAGGTGATCTTCCTGCACGAGGCCGGACGCAGCGCCCGGGCCTGGGACGAGGTCGCCCTGGGACTCGGCCGCCCCTCGGTCGCGATCGACCTGCCCGGCCACGGCCGCTCGGGCTGGCGGCGCGCCGGGCGCTACGAGCCGCGCAAGCTCGCCGCGGCGATCGCCGAGGCCATCCGCTCGTTCGCGCCGGGGGCTGAGCTTGTGGTGGGCAGCGGGCTCGGCGGCCGGACGGCGCTGGGCCTGATCACGACGCCCCGGCCCACATTCCTGCGCCGGCTCGCCCTGATCGACACGCTGCCCGGCACGGCCGAGAGCGGCCAGGAAGCCGATGCTGGCACGGAGCGCTTCCGCAGCCGCGCCGAGGCAGTCGCCGTGCTGGCCGCCCGGCATCCCGAATGGCGGGAAGCAGCCCTGCATCGCGAGGCCGACTACGAACTCGTCCAGGATCCGGACGGGTGCTGGACATGGCGGGCTGCTCAACATCGTCACCGGCGGCGACACCGTCGAGCAGCGGCAGTTTGGCGACCATCTCGACCACGACCAGCGCTACGAGCGCACCGAGGAGTTCCTGGCCGTGCTGCGCGGGGTCAGCGCGGCCAGCCCGAAAGAACCGTTCAGCTTCTCGGGAAAGCACTACGACATCGAGGGCGCGAGCATCGGCTTCGCCCCGTACGCGCTGCCGCAGATCTTCTTCGGCGGCGCGAGCCCGGCGGCCGAGTGGGCGGCCGCCAGGCAGACGGACGTGTATCTCGCCTGGGGCGAGACGCCGGCGCAGATCAAAGAGCGCCTCACCCGCATGCGCGAGCGCGCCGCCGAGGCGGGCCGCGACCTCCAGTTCGGCATCCGGCTGCATGTGCTCGGCCGGGACACCAGCGCCGCCGCGTGGGCCGAGGCCAACCGCCTGCTGATGAGGATCAGCCCCGAGCGCATCCGCCAGGCGCAGGCATTGTTCGCCGCCACCGAGTCGGTCGGCCAGCAGCGGATGACGGCCCTCCACCGGGGTGACCGAGGCAGGCTCGAGATCTCGCCCAACCTGTGGGCCGGCTACGGGCTGGTCCGCGGCGGCGCGGGCACCGCGCTTGTCGGCAGCCACCGCGAGGTCGCCGACCGGATCGAGGAGTACCACGCGCTCGGCATCGACCACTTCATCCTGTCCGGCCAGCCCCACCTGGAGGAGGCCTACTACTTCGCCGAGGGCGCCGCCGCAGAGCTCCGCGGCCGTGGGCTTATATAGATAATTCAGATCGGAATGGTAGGATATAGACGCCAGGCAAACCACCACAGGTACCCGACGTTCCGCAGCTAGCACCGAGGATTCCGCACGTGACCGCCGCCACCACCTACCTCGCCCCGCCGACGGCCGACACCGGGCAGCTGCGCGCCACCTTCCAGCCGGTCTTCGACAAGATCGCCGAGGGCAGTGCCGAGCGGGAGCGGGGCCGCGTCCTCCCGCATCAGCAGGTCCTCTGGCTGATCGATGCCCGCTTCGGCGCCTTGCGCATCCCGGTCGAGCGCGGCGGCCTTGGCGTCTCGCTCCAGCAGGTCTTCGAGCTCCTCGCCGGCCTGGGTGAGGCCGACGCGAACGTCGGCCACATCTGGCGCAACCACCTGGCCTTCGTCGAGGACCGCCTGAACGCCCCGGTCACCCCCGCCAACGACCGCTGGCTCGAGCGGCTGCTCGCCGGCGAGTTCGTCGGCGGCGGCTGGACGGAGGCCGACAACGGCACGTTCGACAACATCAAGACGCACCTCGTCCCGGCCGGCGACCACTGGGAGATCACCGGCAGGAAGTTCTACGCCACCGGCAGCCTGTACGCGGACTGGCTCGACGTCCTCGGCGCCGGCCCGGACGGCACACCGCTGACGGCGCTGGTCCGGGTGGACCAGCCTGGCGTGGAGCTCGTCGACGACTGGCCGGGCTTCGGCCAGCGGACGACCGCAAGCGGCAGCGCAAACTACAAGCAGGCGAGGATCGACGACGGCGACCTGATCCCGCTGGCCGAGCGGAACCCTTCGCTCGCCCCCTTCTACCAGATCGCCATGCTCGCCGTCCTGGCCGGGATCACCAGCGCGGCGCTACGGGACGGCATTGCCGCTCTGCGCCAGCGCAAGCGGAACTACCGCCATGCGCTCACCAAGGTCCCCACCGATGACCCGCAGCTCCTGCAGGTCCTCGGCAGGATCTCGGCACTGTCGTTCGGCGCGCACGCCGCGCTCGACCGGGCCTCCTCCTGGCTGGACCGGTTCGCGGCGGCCCGCATCGCCGGCGAGGCCGAGGCCGTGCTGCGGGACCTCCTCGTCAAGGCGGACATCGCCACGTCGCAAGCCCAGATCGTCATCATCGACGCCGCGCTTGAGGCGACGACGATCGTCTTCGACGCCCTCGGCGCGTCCGGCACCTACGAGTCGCTCCGGCTGGACCGGCACTGGCGCAACGCGCGCACGCTCGCCTCGCATAACCCGCGGATCTACAAGGAGCGGATCATCGGCGACTGGCTCGTCAACGACGCCAACCCCATCGCCGCCCTGGCCGGCCTGCCGGCCGGGGCGGACGCCGCCACCAACGTGCAGGGCAGCTGAGATGGCACGAGAGCGCGAACTGCACCTGCCGCTGCTCGGCAACCCCGGGATGGGCGGCGGCTCCTGGCGGCTGCCCGGCTCAGGAACGACACCGCCCTCCGCGCCCATCCTCCGGCTGCTTTTCGCCTGCTCTACCTGATCACGATCCGGGTCTTCGGCTGGTTGGGGCTGCTGGGCCGCGGCCAGGCGTCCAAAGACGCGGAGATCATGATTTTCGGTAACCGCGCCGGCTACCGGCGGAACACGCTCCCGGTAAGTTCCATGCCGACCTCGTCGCGCGGAGCTCAGGCAGGGCGAGCTCGGCAGGTGCCCCGGTCCGCGCGACGATCCGGCCACCGCGAAGGACGATCCGGTCCGGCGTCCCGCTGGCAACCGCGCTGCCGAGATCGGCCGCGCGGACCGCGACCAGGTCCGCAGGCGATCCGGCGGCGACACGGACCTCGGGGAGCCCCATGATCAGGCGCCCAGCGGAAGTAACTGCGGCGAATGCCTCGGCCGGCGTCAGCTTAGCGGCCAGGAGGAGGAGCGAGGCTGCTCCCAGCGGGTCAGCGCCGCCCATCGGATTGAACCGCTCCTGCAGGCTGCCCCCGCCGGCCGCCACCGGCACGCCCGCTTCCAGCAGATCCCGCACGGCGGCCAGGCCGCCGGGAACTTCGGCGCCAGGGCCGCCCGCCTGTGCAAACACGCAGGCCCGCGGGAGCGCCACCACGCCGATCCCAGCGTGCGCCAGCGACTGCGCCGCCACGCACTGGCGCTCCGGCACCTGTGTCCCGAGGCGGACCGCGTAGCTGGCCGTGACCGGATGACCGAATCCCGCTTCAGCGACGGCGACCAGGTGCGGCAGCGTCAGCACGGCGGCGTCGGCCGTCTCGTCGATATGCAGGTCGAGCCCAGCGCCGGCCTCGGCGGCCACCACCGCCAGGGACTCAACCGCGCGTCCGGGTTCATCATCGAGGGCCGGCGTGCCACCGGCCAGATCCGCCCCCGCGGCCAGCGCGCGCCACAGCAGCACCCGGTTGGCCGCCCCGGCCCGGCCGGTCACCGGAGCCGGGGTGATGGCCACGATCTGGATGTCCATAATTCCCGCGAGGCCGGCGCGCACTTCGAGCAGCGCCTCTACCGCGTGCAGTCCTGCCGCGCCCCCGATGTCGGCATGCACTCTGATCGCCGTCGTCCCGTGGGCGAGATATCGGGTGGCGGCGGCCCAGGCGCGGGCGGCGATGCCAGCCGCGGGCAGCCCGGGCCGAGCGGTCATCGGCGCATCGAAGGCCTCCGGAAGGAAACCACCCGGGCTGGCGTTACCAGGCGCGGTGAACGCCTTGTCGAGATGAGCGTGCGGCTCGACCAGCGACGGCAGGAGCAGGTAGCCACGAAGGTCGATAACCTCCGCGGATGCCGTCTGGCTCGCGGCAGTGTCCCCGACGGAAACGATCGCGCCATCTGCGACCAGGATGTCGGCGACCTGGCCGTCAGCCAGGCATGCCCCCCGGAGCAGAAGTGTGCGCGGGGCGGACAGGCCACCGGGGACGCCAGGAGATGACGGAAGGATAAACACGCTGGTCTGCCATTCGTGAGGATGCCAAGCAGGGGCTCGTGGGATAGCCGCCGGGGACGGATAACGACCCGCTGGCGCAGAAGAGCGTCCGCGAGTCCGCGATCAGCATGGTGAGCGACACTCCGGACCTCCGGATGCAGGGAAACGAGGCGATCGGAATATTTTCTATAAAACCGGTCTGCATTGTCAAGATTAGTCTTGCCCGTCCGCGCGATTAGTCTTGCCCGTCCGCGCGATTAGTCTTGCCCGTCCGCGCGATTAGTCTCGCCCGTCCGCGCGATTAGTCTCGCCGGTCCGCGCGGCGGCGGCAGCGGCGGACCCCGGTCCTCACCGGCCTCACCTGCATAGCCGCGCGGATCGGCTAGCCTTTCCGGATGATAAAGTTTCCAATTCCTATAATTTCGATTGCCTAAGTCGTTTAGACTCACGGGCGCGGCCTGGCATACCGTGTGGCCCGTTGTCCAGTCATATCGTCCAGCCTGCGGTGCCCGGCCAGGGCGGGCAGCCCGTAACTCAGGTCAAAGTGCACACGTAACATATGAACCAACTCGAAGCGGCAGGTCTCGCCGAGTGACAGTGGACAGCGCCGCACCCGCCGCGCGGCGGCAGGCTGACCGCCGGGTGACCAGGCACCGGGCCGCGCACATGGTCGCCGTGGGGATGCTGGCCGCGCTGATGGCGGCCGGCTACTCCGTGTTCTCGCTGGTCCTCAACTACACCTTCCAGACCTCGTCCTACGACCTCGTGATCTTCGATGAGGCCGTACGGTCGTACGCCCACTTCCGCCCCGGGATCTCGATCGTCAAGGGCCTGCACAACGGATACGGCCCGCACTTCTCCACCCTCGGCGATCACTGGTCGCCGATCCTCGCGTCGCTGGCCCCGTTGTACTGGATCCACGACAGCCCGACGACCCTCCTCGTGGCGCAGGCCGTGCTCTTCGCACTCGCGCTCCCGCCGCTGTGGGTGTTCACCCGCCGGGCGTTCGGCGGCGGGCGGAAGGCGACCGCCGCCGCGTATCTCGTTTCCGTGGCGTACATGCTGAGCTGGCCGATCGGCTCGGCGGCCGCCTTCGACTTCCATGAGGTCGCGTTCGCCCCCGTGCTGATCGCGGTGGCGCTCGAGCGCTTGCAGGCGGGGCGGCTGCGGACCGCGCTGATCGCCCTGGCGGCCCTGCTCCTGGTCAAGGAGGACATGGGGCTGCTGGTCGCTGGGATCGGCGGATACCTCGCCGTCGCCCGGCCGCGACAGATGCGCAGGCAGCGCATCGTCGCCCTCGCTCTCATCGCCGGCGGGGTGGCGGATACCTGGCTGGCCACCTACGTCCTCATCCCGGCCTTCGGGGGGCATGCCAGCTACTACTGGGCGTACGGCGCGCTCGGCCGCAGCGTGCCCCAGGTCGCGGTGCACATCGTCACGCATCCACTCGGCGCGCTTCGGCTGTTCATCACGCCCGGTATCAAGCTGGACACCATGCTCTGGCTGCTGGCCCCGTTCTGCTTCCTGCCGCTGCTGTCACCGATCTCGATCGCGGTCATCCCGCTGCTGGCGGAACGGATGCTGCAGGACAAGTTCCCCAACTGGTGGATTACCGCCTATCACTACAACGCCTACCTCGTGATCATCCTCGCCTGTGGCGGCGTCGACGGCGCGGCCCGGCTGGGCCGGTGGGTGCGACGGGCCAGGCAGGACAACCGGGCCAGGGCGGGGAAACCGGCCCGCGAGGAGGACGGGAGCGTGAGCACGGTGGGGCTCTGCGCCGCCGCGGCGATGTGCGCCGTCGGGGTGTACCTGATTCCCCGGTTCGCGCTCGGACCCGCCCTCCACTCGTCGTTCTACCAGCGGACCGCGGAAGAGAAGGCGGCCGCGGCGGCCGTCGCCGCCGTGCCGAGCGGCGTCACCGTCGAAGCCGCGAACCGGCTCGGCCCGCACCTGTCCGGCCGGGACACCGACCTGCTCTGGGACGGCGACGGCAGAACCCCGGTGTTCGCGCCGTGGGTGGTCGCCGCGACGTTCGGGCCGCAGTTCACCTTCCACACCGTACAGGACCAGGACCAGCGCATTACGCTGCTCAAGCGGCACGGCTACAAGACCGTCTTTGACCGCGGAGGTTTCATCGTGCTGCACAGTCCCGATGCGGCCAAGGCCGGGCCCGAGACGGGTAAGGCTGGGCCGGGTTCCGCGGAGCACGGCGGATGAGCGTCGGCGCCAGGTCGGAGACCGCCGGCCCCGCCGCCGGGGACGCGGGCGGCAGCGGGCCGGCGGCCAGCCCGCCGGATCCGGCCGGACGGCTGCTCGCGCGGCTGTCCGTGCTGCCGGCGCTGCTGGTGATGGCGTGCCTGCTGGCCGGTTTCCTGCTGCTGCTCATCGGCCGGTTCACGCCCGTGCTCGTGCTGGCGGGGTCGGTGCCGGTAGCGGTCGTGCTCGTGGGGCTCGGCCTGCGCTGGATCCCCGCCCCGTCGCCGCAGGTCTGGCCGGTGCGCGCGGCGGGGGAGGCCCGCACGCCCTGGTGGGCGGTCGCAGGGGTGGTAGCCGTCGCCGTCGCCTTCGGCGCCGACCAGGCCGCCTACCATTCGCAGTTCATCATCGTGACGCGCGACCCGGCGTCCTATTTCCAGTTCGCGGAGTGGATCTCCCGTCACGGGTCGCTGCCGATCCCGCAGGACCGTGCCGCGTTCGGCAGCTCGCCCAGCAGCCTGCTCGACTTCAGCAGCTTCGCCTACTACCAGGTCGGGAACACCGTCGTGCCGCAGTTCATGGCCGGGCTGCCGATGGTGCTGGCCGGGGCCATGTGGGTGGGCGGTGCGCACGCGGCCCTGCTCGCCGCCCCCGCACTGGGTGCCGCGGCCCTGCTCGCCTTCGGCGGCCTGACCGCCCGGCTGGTCGGCGCGCGCTGGGCGCCGCTGGCGTCGCTGGCCTTGGCGGTGGCCATGCCCGAGCAGTTCACCAGCCGGTCGAATTACAGCGAGCCGCTGGCCCAGATCCTGTTCCTGGGCGGGCTCTGCCTGGTCGTGGACTGCCTCAGCCGGGACCGGGCCCGCGGTGACCGGGTTATCGCGGCGATCGCGGGCCTGGCGCTGGGCCTGACCACGCTGGTGCGCATCGACGGCGCCAGCGACATTTTGCCCCTGGCGCCCTACTGCGCCCTGCTGCTGGCCGGCCAGCGGCGGCAGGCGCTGCCGCTGATCGGGGGTGTGGGGGTGGGCGCGGCCTTCGGCATCGTTGACGCGCTGGTGTTCTCCCGGCCATACCTGGCCACCAACAAGTCCTCGCTGGAACTGCTGGCGGTGGCCGCCGTGCTGGTCCTGGTGGTGACGCTGGCTGCCCTGCCGGTGCTGTGGAAGCGCGGCCTGCCGCAGGTCAAACGGAGCTGGCTGCCCGACGCCGCCTCGGTGCTGACCGTCCTGGTCGTGCTGGCGTTCGCCGTCCGCAACCATGTGCAGACGGTCCGCGGCCCGGCCACCAAGGCCATGATCCAGAGCATGACCGCCTACCAGCAGTCCAACCACCTCCCGGTCGACCCGACGCGGACCTACGCCGAGTACAGCCTGCACTGGGTGTTCTGGTACATCGGCGTCCCGGTGGTGATACTGGCCACGGCCGGCGCCGCGATCCTGGTTCGCCGTACGCTGCGCGGCCATGCCCCGCTGTGGACGCTGCCGCTGGCCACGTTCGCGTGGACCATCGTGACGTTCCTGTACCGGCCGGCGATCACGCCGGACCAGCCGTGGGCCAGCCGCCGCCTGGTCCCCGCCGTGCTGCCCGGCATCATCCTGCTGGCGGTGTGGGCGTCCGCGTGGCTGGTCGGCTGGATCCGCGAGCGCGGCCTGGGCCGGGTGGCCAGCGGCGGGTCCGCGGTCGTCCTGGCCGCCGCCCTGCTGGTGCCGGCCGCCATCCCCACGTTCGGCCTCGGCATCGGGCGGGGCGGCCCGGTCGGTTACCGGCTCACCGCGGACGGCCTCGCCTTCACCAACACCTACTGGGGGGAACTGGCCGCGGTCGACAGCCTGTGCGCGGCCATTCCGGCGAACTCGTCGGTGGTCTTCGTGGACGGGTCGGCTGCGGACCGCCTCCTCGAGGTCGTCCGCGGCATGTGCGGCCACCCGGCGGCGCGCATCACCCCCACGCACAAGTCCACCGTCGTCGACCCGGTCCAGCAGACCATGCGGTCCATCGAACGGGCCGGGCGCCAGCCGGTGCTGCTCGCCGCCTGGCCCGGGGAGCTGGAGCCGTACGGCGGCCCCGCGAAGAAGGTCATGACGCTGAAGACCGACATCGACATGAGCGCGCTGATGTTCGTGCCGCGCACGACCATCCCCTACCGTCTGGACATCTATCTATCGGAGCCGAAACCGTGACCGCTTTCTATCGGAGCCGAAACCGTGACCGCTATCTATCGGAGCCGAAACCGTGACCGCTATCTATCGGAGCCGAAACCGTGACCGCTTATCCCGATGGCCGCCGGGCCACCGCGGCCACAGCTGCGGCCGACCCGGTGCCGGCCCCGTACGTCTCGATCATCCTGCCCTGTTATAACGAGGAAGGTCACGTGGCGGCCGAGGTCGAGCGGATCTGCGCGGCCATGGACGCCAGCGGGTACCGCTACGAACTGCTCGCGTTCGACGACGCGTCCACCGACGGGACCCTGGCCCGCCTCTGCGAGACCGCGCCCCGGTTCCCGCAGCTGGAGATCGTGCCGTTCCAGCGCAATGGCGGGTCCGGCACGGTCCGCCGCATCGGCACCCAGCGGGCGCGGGGCGAGATCGTGGTGTGGACCGACGCTGACATGACGTATCCCAACGAACGGATTCCCGAGTTGGTCCAGATCCTCGAGAAGGACCCGGCCATCGATCAGGTCGTAGGGGCGCGGACCAGCGAGCAGGGCACGCACAAACTGCTGCGGGTACCGGCCAAGTTCGTCATCCGCAAGCTCGCCGAAGTGCTCACCAACGCCCAGATCCCTGACCTGAACTCCGGGCTCAGGGCGTTCCGGCGCGAGGTTGCGCAGCCGTACCTGCGGCTGCTGCCGCCGGGGTTCTCCTGCGTCACCACGATTACGGTCGCGTTCCTGGCCAACCAGCACGACGTGCGATACGTGCCGATCGAGTACGCCAAGCGGGCGGGAACATCGAAGTTCAAGTTCGTCAAGGACGCCTACCGGTACATCCTGCAGGTGCTGCGGATGGTGATGTACTTCAACCCGCTCAAGGTGCTGATGCCGGTGGCGCTGTTCCTGCTGGGGCTCGGCATCCTCAAGGGCGTTTACGACATGGTCGTGCACCCGTTTTACTTCGCGATCAACACGGTGCTGATCTTCGTGACCGGGATACTCATCGGCTCCCTTGCCCTGCTCGCCGATCTCATCGTCCGATCAAGAGGAGACGTCTGACCCACATGGATTCCGGCGAAGCCAGTTCCCGCACCCGCGTCACGGTCATCGGCGCCGGGTATCTCGGGCTGACGCACGCGGTGTGCCTGGCTGAAGTGGGGCACGACGTGCTCGCGGTCGAAACCGATGCCCGCAAGATGGCCCAGATGGCCAGCGGCACCGCGCCGTTCTTCGAGCCCGGACTGCAAGAGCTGCTGCGTAAACAGCTGGACACGGGCCGGCTGCGGTTCACGGCCAGCCACGCCGACGCCGCCCGGTTCGGTGACATCCATTTCCTGTGCGTCGGGACCCCGCAGGCACCAGACGGCTCTGCCGACCTGTCGCAGGTCTATGCGGCGGCGGACGCCCTGGCGCCGCATCTGACCGGCCCGTGCCTGATCGCCGGCAAGTCCACGGTCCCGGTGGGCACCGCGAGGGCGCTGGCCGCCCGGATCGCGGCCCGGGCGCCGGCCGGTACCGGAGCCGAGATCATCTGGAACCCGGAGTTCCTCCGCGAGGGCTCAGCGGTGCAGGACAGCCTGCTCCCGGACCGGATCGTCCTGGGTACCGTGTCGCGGCGGGCCGCAGAGCGGCTGAAGCAGGTGTATGCGGTTCCGATCGCCCGGGGCGTTCCGTTGCTGGAGATGGACCTGGAGACGGCCGAGCTGGTCAAGGTGTCGGCGAACGCGTTCCTGGCTACCCGGCTGTCGTTCATCAACGCTCTGGCCGAGGTCTGCGAGGCGACCGGAGCCGACGTGGTGGCGCTGGCCGGGGCGCTCGCGCGGGACGAGCGGATCGGCGGCCGCTTCCTCACCCCGGGCCTCGGCTACGGCGGGGGATGCCTGCCCAAGGACGTCCGTGCCTTCGCCGCGGTCGCCGGCGAGCTAGGCATTGGCTCGCTGGCGACGGTGCTCACCGAGGTGGACGCCATCAACATGCGCTGCCGGACGCGCACGGTCGAGCTGGCCCGGGAGCTCGCAGGAGGCTCGCTGGCCGGCTGCCAGGTCGGTGCGCTGGGGGTCGCGTTCAAGCCAGGCAGCGACGACGTGCGCAACTCGGCCAGCCTGGACGTGTGTGGCCGGCTGGCGGCTGAGGGTGCGTCGGTAACCGTCCACGACCCCGTGGCCACCGGCAGTGCGGCGCTGGTCCGCCCCGATCTGCGCTACGCCGAGTCGGCCGTGGCGGCGGCCGCCGGCGCCGACCTGATCGTGCACCTGACCGACTGGGAGGAGTACCGGCTGCTCGAGCCGCACGTTCTCGGGGCGGCGGTCGCGCGGCGTATCGTCATCGACACCCGGTCCGCCCTCGACGAGCGGCGGTGGCGGTCAGCCGGCTGGTCATTTCACGCCCTGGGGCGCCCCTGAGCATCGGGGATCGGCCGCGGTGCCGCCCGGTGGCCACCGCGCCCGTACTGGCTGCCGGTCTACGGCTGCGGGAGCCTATCGTCAAGCCGGGCCAGGGCCAGCAGGCCGGTCCCGGTATTCGGGAACGCCCGCTGCACCACCCGGAAGGGCGCGGTTCCCCAGCGGGCGGCTGCCGCGCCCGGGCCGCCGGACGGCTGAAGCAGCCGGCCGGATCCGGCGGTGCGCTCCGCTACCGACGTGGCTGCCGCGGAGGCGAGCCGCCGCCGGGCGATCAGGTTGCGTCCGGCTTCCAGCACGTAGCCGAGCGGGAAGCCATACTGGCGCAGCTGTACCCCGGCGAAACCACAGCCGGTCAGCAGAGCCGTCATCGCTGCGGGATCATAGCGGCGGAAGTGGCCCACCAGCTCGTCGAATGGGCCGTACCGGTCCTGGTGCGCGGGGACGGACAGCAGCAGCCAGCCGGGGGCGCGCAGCCTGCTCGCCCACTCCTTGAGCGCGGCCGCGTCGTCGTCGATGTGCTCGAGCACCTCGAACGCGCAGATCAGGTCGAACTGGTCGTCGCCGAGGTCCTGGACCGAGACGTTGCGGACCTCCCCCCGTCCGGCCGCGCTGATCCGCTGGCTGGCTACTGCCCAGGACGCCTGGTCTGGCTCGACCCCCAGGTAGTTATAACGCTGGGCCAGCCGGGTACCCAGCGCGCCCTGACCGCAGCCGACTTCCAGCACGTCGCTGATTCCGGGCGGGAACATGTCCTTGATGAGCTCGTAGCGCATCCAGGCGTTCGGTGTGAGCGGCGCCAGCGTGCTGGTATCCATTTGTGCTCCCATGGCCATCGAATCGGAAGTCATCCGTGCCACCTGCCTAAGACCGGGCGGCCGTTGCGGTGCCGCGGTCCGTGACGAGCTGCTTGATGAGCGGGAGCACGATCTGCTCTGGTCTGAATTGCTCCCCGGCCAGCTGGCGGGCCTGCTGGCCGAGATTAGCCACTTCGCCGCGGTCACCGGCCAGCCGCAGCAAGACCGCGGCCAGCGCGTCGGGATCGCCGGGCGGCACCAGGACGGCGGCGCCGCCCAGGGCCCGCCGCTGCGGGGCGGTATCCGAGGTCACGATCGCGCAGCCCGCGGCGGCCCCCTGGAACACCTTGTTCGGCACCACACGGAGCGCCTTCTCACCGGCGCCGAAGATGCCCAGGCAGACGTCGTGGCTGGCGACCAGGGCGGCCAGTTCAGCGGCGGGCACCCAGTCCAGCCAGCGGACCGCGTCGTTGCCGTCCGCCACGGCCATCGTGGTGGCCTTGTCCTGGCCGTCACCGATCATGGTGACCTCGAGGGGCGCCCCGGCGATCTGCCCCAGCGCGGCGCCGATGACCGGAGTGCCCTGCAGGGGGGTGTACAGGCCGTAGAACACCACCCGCAGCGGCCCGCCAGTGTCGTCCCGCTCAGCCGGCCGAGCCGCCAGGTACCACGCCGATGGCGCGCCGACCGGAACGACCACCGCCCGGGCCTGGTGCCGTCCGGGCAGGCGGGCCACGTGCTCCTCAGTGTCCACAACAACGATGTCGGCGGCTCTCAGGGCGCCGGCGTCGATCATCCTCAGGAGGGCCTGGCGCGCGATCCCGCCCAGCCGCCGGTCCCGCGCGGTGTCGCTGGCCCCGATGAGGTGGTCGAGTACTATCGGCACCCGGCGGAAGATCAGCCTGGCCAGGTGGACGTCGAAGTGGCCGAGATAGCCGACCAGCACCACATCCGGTGCGGGCATCCGGCGGGCGGTCCGGGCCAGGATCACCCAGCGCCGGGCCAGCCGGGCCAGCAGGGCTGGAGCCCGCCACGGGCGCGCCAGCATGTCCACCCTGGCCGCCGTGTCGAGGCCTAGCGGTGCGTTGCATTCGGCCACGTCGATACCGCGGGCCCGCAGCCCCTCAGCGATCGTGCCGATTCTCGGATGGAGCGAGGTGTCATAGGTGCCAAAGAGCAAAGCGAGCATGATCCCTATAGCCTAGTATTCCGATCGGCTGCATAGGCAGAAGTTCCCGCGAATGCCCGAATCCACAGTGAGGCTGTCGCTATGCCGGATCGCCCCGCGATATCGGACTACCCACCCGCCGCCGCTGCGGACGGGCAGCCCAGCAGCGGCGGCACGCCACGCGACAGGATCCGCACCTCGTGGACCGTGGCCAGGCGGATCCTCACCAGCCGGCCGGTCCGCTGGGGATTCGCCGCGGCCGCGGTCGCCATCGGCGGCTACGCGGTGGCCCGCCAGTGGGCGGACGTACGTGCCGCGCTGGCCAGCATCGGGATCCTGGCGGCCGGCGCCGCCATAGTCAGCGTGCTGATTGCCATGCTCGCGGCGATGCAGGTCTGGCGGCGGCTGCTCGCCGGGCTCGGCTCGCCGCTGCCGGCCCGGACCGCAGCCCGGATCATGTTCGTGGGCCAGCTGGGGAAATACCTCCCCGGATCGGTCTGGCCGGTTCTGGCGCAGATGGAGCTGGGCAGCGCACACCGCGTGCCGCGGCATCACTCGGCGAGCGCCTCGGTGCTTACCATGCTCGTGTCCGTGCCCAGCGGATTGCTCACCGCGCTGGTCACGCTGCCTTTCGTGGCGGGATCGGCGCCCTACCTGTGGGCCTTCCTGGCCGCTCCCGCCTTGCTGGCCTGCCTGCACCCGAAGGTGCTCAATTACTTCCTGGGCCGATTGTTCCGGCTGACCCGGCGGCCTCCCCTCGAGCAGCCGCTGACGGCCCGGGTCATAGCAACCTCGCTCGCCTGGTCGTTCGGGTCGTGGATCTTCTACGGCCTGCAGATCTGGCTGCTCGCGACGCGGCTCGGCGCACCTCGCGGTACGGGGGCGCTGCTGGCGATCGGCGGCTTCGCCTTCGCCTGGAGCGTCGGTTTCCTCGCCGTGTTCGCGCCGGCCGGGGCCGGGGTGCGCGAGGTCCTGCTCGTGGCGTTGCTGAGCCCCGTGCTGGGCGTCGGGGCGGCCACCGCGGTGGCCCTGGTCTCCCGCGTGCTGACCACCGCCGGCGACCTGCTGGCGGCCGGCCTGGCGGCCGGGTACGTCCGCCGGCCGGGGAATGCAGCCCAACGTTAAGGAGTGTCACATGGAGCCGACCGGGATCGACGGCGCCTGGATATTCACGCCCCGGATCTTGTCCGACAGCAGGGGGTCTTTCCTGGAGTGGTTCCGGGCCGGGGAACTCGCCGCGTCGCTCGGATACCAGCCAGAGGTCGCGCAGGCGAACTGCTCGGTGTCCCGCCGGGGCGTGATCCGGGGTATCCACTTCGCTGACGTCCCACCCGGCCAGGCAAAATATGTCGTCTGCGTCAGCGGCGCCATCCTCGATGTGATCGTCGACGTCAGGACCGGCTCCCCCAGCTACGGACGGTGGGAGGCGATACGGCTGGATGACGCCGGCCGGCGTGCGGTATCCCTCTCCGAAGGGCTGGGCCATGCGTTCATGGCGCTCAGTGCCGAGGTGACGGTTGTCTACCTGTGCTCCACCGCCTACGCACCGGGACGCGAGCACAGCGTGGACCCGTTTGACCCGGACATCGGCATCGCCTGGCCAGCCGGCGCGGATCCGGTGCTGTCCGGCAAGGATGCCGCCGCCCCAACGCTGGAGCAGGCGAAGCGCGACGGGATGCTGCCGGCCTACGCTGACTGCACGGCCTACCGGGACCACCTGCGCCGCACCGCCAACGGCGAGCACATGGCCATCGGCATCCAGAGCTAGTGACCGGCCATCAGTCAGCCGCCACGGCCTGCCGCTCCCCGGCGGCGACCTCCGGGAACGCCCGCTTCAGGGCCGGCTGCCAGTTCCCGATGGGCGGCACACCCGACCGGGTCCAGGCGCCGTGGCCGAGCACGCTGCAGGCGGGACGTGGCGCTGGCCGGGACAGTGCGGTGCCGGGAATCGGCCTGACCCGGGCCGGGTCGGCGCCGAGCAACCGGAAGATCTCGCGGGCCAGCCCGAACCAGGTGGTCTGCCCGGAACTCGTAGCGTGGTAGATACCGGGACTGGCCGCCGAATGGATCAGGGCGATGATCTGCCCGGCCACGTCAGCGGTCCAGGTGGGCTGGCCGTACTGGTCATCGACGACATCGATGGTCGCCCGCCGGCGCTCCAGTGTGATCATCGTACGGGCGAAGCTCCGCCCGTACGCCCCGTACAGCCAGGCAGTACGGACCACGTAACCCGCGCCGGGCAGGCGGTCGAGCACGGCTCGCTCACCGGCCAGCTTGGTACGCCCGTAGGCGGACCGCGGTGCCGGGATGTCGTCCTCGGCATACGGCCGCTGGGCGGTCCCGGCGAAGACGTAGTCGGTCGAGACCTGCACCAGACGCGCACGGCCGGCTTGGCAGGCCGCGGCGAGGTTCGCCGCGCCGCCGCCGTTGATCGCCAGCGCCTGCTGCTCGTGCGCCTCGGTGTCGTCGACGCCGGTCCAGGCCGCGCAGTTGACGACCACATCCGGCCGGAAGGCGGCCAGGGCCGCAGCGACGGCGGCGGCATCGGTCACATCCAGGCCGGCCCGGTCCAGGCCGGTGACGGCCTCCCCCCGGCGGCCCAGGACGGTGACCAGCTCACGGCCCAGCATGCCGCCGGCCCCGGTAACCAGCCACCCGATCATGGCGCCCGCCCGGTGCCGGCCGGGAACGTCAGCCTGGCGGCGGCGCCCGGCCCCGGCTGCTTCAGCGGCTCCCACCAGGCGCGGTTGGCCCGATACCACCGCACGGTCGCCTCCAGGCCCTGATGGAACGGGATACGGGGAGCGTAGCCCAGGGCCCGCAGCGTGTGATCATCCAGCGAGTAGCGCCCGTCATGACCCTCGCGGTCCGGCACCCGGGCCACCATGTCCCAGTCCGCTCCGCAGCACTTCAGAAGCGCGGCGGTCAGCGCCCTGTTGGTCAGCTCGGCATCACCGCTGATGTGATAGATCTGCCCGCCCGCGCCCCGTTCCAGCACTAGCTGGATGCCGCGGCAGTGGTCGTCGACGTGGATCCAGCCGCGGACATTGCTGCCGTCGCCGTACAGCGGGACGCATCGCCGGTCGAGGAGGTTGGTCACGAACAGCGGGATGACCTTTTCCGGATGCTGGTAGGGGCCGTAGTTGTTGCAGCAGCGGGTGGTGCGCACGTCCAGTCCATGCGTGCGGGCATAGGCCCGGGCGATCAGGTCACCCCCGGCCTTGGCCGCCGCGTATGGGGAGTTCGGCTGGACCGGGGCCTGCTCGGTCCAGGAACCTGACGCCACGCTGCCGTACACCTCGTCGGTCGACACCTGCACCACCGGCCCGACCCCGGCTTCCAGGCAAGCCTGCAACAGCACCTGTACCCCGGCCACGTTGCTGGCCACAAACGGCGCCGCACCGGTGATCGACCGGTCCACATGGGTCTCGGCGGCGAAATTGATCACTGCGTCGTGGCCGGGCACGAGCGAGCCGGCCAGCGCGGCGTCCGCGATGTCGCCCCGGACGAACCGCAGCCGCGGGCTGGCCAGGACCGGCGCCAGGTTCGCCAGGTTCCCGGCGTAGGTCAGCGCGTCCAGGACGGTCACGTCCGCGCCCGCATAGCCGGGGTAGCCGCCGCCCAGAAGCGTGCGGACGTAATGCGAGCCGATGAACCCGGCACCGCCGGTCACCAGGATTCTCACGCGGTCTCTCCCGTGCTTAGGAGCTGATCTGCACCTTGCTGTGATCCCCCAGAACGAGGCGGTGCGCCTCGCGGACCCGGGGCGCCGGTGTCACCTCGACGTCGTGGCCGATCAGCGACGCTTCGATCCGGTGGACACCACGGATGGAGGCTCCGCCGAGCACGATCGAGTACTCGATCTCGCTGTCGGCGATGATGCAGCCCGGCGCCACCGAGGTGTACGGGCCGACGTAGGAGCCGGTCACCAGGGTCCCGGCGCCGATGATCGCCGGGCCGACGATCCGGGATCCGCTGATCTGGGCCCCGGTCTCGATGACCACCCGCCCGATCAGCTCGCTCGCCGGGTCCGCCGTGCCGGCCATCCGCGGCTCGGCGCTCTCCAGCACCATCCGGTTGACTTCCAGCATGTCCGCGACGTTGCCGGTGTCCTTCCAGTATCCCGAGATGACCGTGGAGGTGACCTTGCGGCCCTTGCGGACGAGCCACTCGATAGCCTCAGTGATCTCCAGCTCTCCCCGCCGCGACGGCACCAGCCCGGTTATCGCCTCGTGTACCGCCGCGGTAAACAGGTACACCCCCACCAGTGCCAGGTCGCTTTTCGGATGCTCGGGCTTCTCCTCCAAGCCGACAACCTGGCCTGCGTGATCTAGTTCGGCCACACCGAACTGGCGCGGATCCGGCACCGTCGTCAGCATGATGTGCGCATCCGGCCGGCCGGAACGGAACTCTTCCACCAGTGCGGTGATCCCGCCCACGATGAAGTTGTCCCCCAGGTACATAACGAAGTCGTCGTCACCCAGGAACTCCCGGGCGGTCAGGACGGCATGTGCCAGCCCCAGCGGGGCGGCCTGCTTGATATAGGTCACTCGCAGCCCGAACGCCCGGCCGTTGCCGACCGCCGACTGGATCGCCTGCACCGTATCGCCGACCACGACGCCGACGTCGGTGATCCCCGCGTCCCGGATCGCCTCCAGGCCGTAGAACAGCACGGGCTTATTTGCGACGGGCAGCAGCTGCTTGGCGGACGTATGGGTGATCGGCCGGAGCCGGGTGCCCGATCCCCCGGCCAGAACCAGCGCCTTCACGGGTCGTGACTCTACCGCCTCGGCGCCCCAAAAACCCAGTATTCCTATCTATTTTATTGAGAAATTAGCCTCTGACGTGCTCCGCTCCAAGCCACGGCGGGCCGCAGCCGCGGGCGGACCTGCCCGTGACCGCGGGCAGCAGGTCATGATTCCAGACCAGCACCTCGTAGGCACCGATCCGGGCGGTCCGCACCGGAGCACCGAACTGGGTGACGGCGCTCGCGGCGGTACCGTTCGCCCCGGCGGCGCTGGTGAGTGCGAGGACGAGAAACGTCGCAGTACTCGGCGGTTCGTACCACGATTCCCTGGATTCCCAGGCATCCGGGGAGAAACGGCCACAGGAGAGATCGACAGGCCGTACCGCTACCCGCCCGCTGGTCGCGACGGTCGTGACGTTGGCCGTCCAGTAGTCGCCAATTCCGGCCGTCAGGTGATTGGCCGTCAGCCACGATGCCACGGCCTGCGTCGTCGGCGGCCGCGGGGGCCTGGTGGCATGGTAGGCAAGCGCGCCGGCATAGCCCACCAGTACCGCGAGCAACGCGGGAAGGAGCGCGTCGGCGGCCGGCCTGCCGGGGATGAGCCGCCCGGCGAGGACCGCGCCGAACGGAAGCACCGCGGCGAGCTCATGCGCCGATCCGAGATCAATCGCCTGCGTACTGAGGACGAACGCGGCCAGGTTGATGGTGATGCCCGCGAAGAGTATCGGGACCAGCCGCCCGCCCGCCGCCAGCAGCCGCCTGGCCGCGATACAGCAAGCCCATGCCACCAGGAGCACACCAGTAAGGTGCAGCAGCGCGACCGCCGCAGCAGGCCCGAACCGCAGGCCGGAGAAGTCAGCGCCAAATAGTGCCAGTACCGATTGGGCCGTCAGCGACACGTTGTGCGGCAGCTGAGCCGAAGCGATGAAGACCGCATGGGTGGGGGCGGCGACAAAGCCGCCCGCCCGGCGGATGAGGAGCAGGCCGGCCATCGCCAGCGCAACCGAGGCGGCTGCCGCCGCCAGCAGGCCCACGTCGATCCGCCACGATCCACGTCGCTGGGACAGGCGGATGGCAGAAACGACGATGACCGGCAGGGCCCCCACGTACACGGCCATCTGGTCAGCCATCTCCACCCACGTGAGCAGCACGCCGACCAGGCAAGGCAGATACCAGCGGTCGCCAAGCCTGTCGATCACCAGCCAGATGAGCAGGAGCACGACCTGGGTCCCGGTGTGGTCGGGCGAGGAAAGAACGCTGGCCGCGCCGATCCCGGGGCCCGGCGCGAGCATGATGCCCCCCGCGATCAGGACCCGCACAAGTCCCGCCGTCCCGGTGGCCCGGCCCCTGGCCAGCAGCGCCGCCAGCGCGAGCAGCGCGGTGTACGTGGCCGCTCCCGCCGCGTGGATGACTCCCGGATTCAGCCCGCGGGCCAGCTCCACGAGCATGTACTCCGGCAACTCGGTGGTATAGAAGGACACGTCCGAGAGCCACCAGCCACGTAGCAGCGGGTTTCCGTGCAGCATGTCCCAGGCCTGGAGCACGTTGCTCGCACCGTCCGCATCCGCGCCGAGGGATCTTGACTGCCCCAGGTAGGCGACGTACAGCAGGAAGACCGCGCTGAGGCAGGCCACCACGGTCAGCGGCCGATGGTGCCGCCGCCAGGCGGCACGGAGTTCATCGTGGCTTGCGCCGCGGAACCGGGACGGGATCCTGCCAGCGGCGGGGATATCGCGCTTGCCGGGCGCGGCAGGCAATTCGGCCACGATAGGGACTATCTCACGGAGGACCACGACCGGGCCGTCAGGAGTGGCTTCCGCGGCACCCCACGGGACGCTGACCGCGAACCCCGTGCCGGACCGGCCGTCATGCGACCGTGGCGCTGACCGCGGGACCGGTAACCGGGATGCCGAGGTTGTCCCGCAGCGTGGTGCCGGTGTAGTCGGCGCGCAGCGAGCCGCGTTCCTGCAGCAGCGGGACGACCGTGTCGACGAACTCGTCGAGGCCGGTCGGGGTCAGCTGCGAGCCGATGATGAATCCGTCCGAGCCGTCGTTCTGCACGAAGGAATCGATGCGCTCGGCGACCTGCCGGGGCGTGCCGATGAACTCGCTACGGCTGAAAAGGTGGATGGCGAGCTCACGCAACGTGTAGTGGTGGGCGTTGGCCAGCGCCCGCCAGTCCCGGACGGTCTGCTGGGCATCCTGGTGCAGGCGGGCGCGGCCCTCGAGCACCAGCGGCCGGTCAGGATCGGGGTCTATGTCGGGCAGCGGGCCGTCCGGGTCGTAGCCGGACAGGTCGCGGTTCCAGACGGTCTCGAGCAGCATCTGCGCCGTTTTGCCGCTGACCTGAGCGCGGCTGATCTCGCGGTGACGCTCGAGCGCCTCGGCCTTGGAGGCACCCAGCACGAACGAAGCCGAGGGCAGCAGCTTCACCGCCCCGGCGGGGCGCCCTTCCCGGGCGGCGCGGGCGTTGATGTCTTGGTAGAAGGCCCGGGCCTCGCCCAGCGGGCGGCAGGGGCAGAAGATCGCGTCGGCGCTGGCGGCGGCGAAGTCCCGCTCTTGGGGGGACACGCCGGCCTGCAGGATCACCGGGCGGCCTTGCGGACTGCGGGGGACGTTGAACTGCCTGCTGACGTCGAACTGGCTGCCGTGGTGGCTCAATGCTCCCGTCCCGGCGTCGCCGAGGGATCGGCCCAGGTTCTTGTCCGCGATTATGGCGCCGGCTGGCCAGGAGTCCCACAACTGCCGGGCCAGCTTGAGAAACTCCCCGGCCCGCGTGTAGCGGTCGTCACGGTGCAGGAAGCCGCCGCGGCGGAAGTTCTCCCCGGTAAATGCGTCAAACGAGGTCACCACGTTCCAGCCGGCCCGCCCGCCGGAGAGATGGTCGAGCGATGCCAGTTGCCGGGCCAGCTCGTACGGCTCGTTGAAGGTGGTATCGAGCGTGCCGATCAGGCCGAGATGCTCGGTGACCGCGGCAATCGCCGCAAGCACGGACAGCGTGTCGGAACGGGCGATGACGTCCTGGTCGAAGATCTGCCCGAGCCTCTCGCGCGGGATCACGCCCTCACCGAGGAAGAAGAAGTCGAACTTGCCCCGCTCGGCGGTCTGAGCCAGGTGGCGGAACGAGGAGAAGTCGATCTGGCTGCCGGCGGCCAGGTCCGACCAGCTGGTGTGGTGGTTGACGCCGCCGAGGTAGGCACCAAGGATGACCTGCTTGCGGGGCTTGGTCATCGCGGATGTCCTCCGGTCGCTGTGGGCGGTGATGCGCCGGAGGCACGGGGCCAGCCGCGGTCGTCAGCGAGAACTGCCATAGTCGCAAAAGTCTATTGGCAAAATAGGAAAAATAGCGCGGGTGAGTCCATAATCCGCCGTCCACCGCACCGACCGATGCCCAGCAGCTCGTGGTGTTCTTTCCCGCGGACGCCGCCACCGCCGAGGCGTTGGCTCTGCCAGTCTGCTCAACGTCAAGTCAGTGGCTACACTTGCGCAGTGAACGTGACCCTTTCCAACCGCGGAAACTACGCGGCACGCGCGGCCATCTGCCTGGCCCGCTCATACGGGGCGGGCCGCCCGAAGAAGCTGCGCGAGATCTCCGCGGAGATGGACATCCCCCGCACCTTCGTCTCCCAGATCCTGGGGGACCTTGTCCACGCGGGCATCGTGGTCTCCTCCTTCGGCCGGGACGGCGGTCACCGGCTGGCCCGCCCGCCAGACCAGGTGACCGTGGCGGACGTGATCGAGGCGGCCGAGGGGCCGCTGGCGTCCGAGCGCTGCGCGCTGGGCGATGGGCCATGCCGCTGGCAGGCGGTATGCCCGCTGCACGAGACCATGGCCATGGCCACCGCGTCGCTGCGGGAGACCCTCGCTTCGGCCACGCTGGCCACGCTGGCTGAGCGGGACGCGGCCATGCAATCCGGAACCTACCCCATCCCCGCCAGCGCGCACCCGCACGCCGCGACCGTCGCCATCGCCGACTCCGTGCATGTCGAACTGTCTCTGGAGGCAGTCAAGGGCCGGCTGCGGCCAGGCGGTGCATGGCTCACCCGCCAGGCCGAGGCCTGCGACGAGGACGAGCTGCGGGTGCGGATCGGCCCGGGCGGGCCTGCCTGGCCGGGCAAGACCGTCGCTGTACACCTCGGCTCGCCCGCCGCTACCGGCGACCGCCTCGTGATCCCCCTCATCTGGGTGGCCACCGGCCCTGCGGGGCTGTTCCCCCGGTTCGAGGGCAAGCTGGAGATCGCCGGCCTTGACCCGGAACGGTGCGAGCTCACCCTTTCCGGGCACTACCGGCCGCTGCCCGGCCGGGCAGGCCAGATCCTCGACGACGCGTTGCTCGCCCGCGTCGCCCGGGTCACCCTCCGCTCGCTCCTGCGCCGGGTCGCGCGCGCGCTGGAGGAGGAGACACCCGGCCCGCACGGACGGCGTCATGCTGCGGCGCCAGAAAATATACGGCTATCCTGATCACATCAGCGGCGGCTGCGCCGGTTCGCGCGGGTCACTGTCGTGATCGGGAGCCACCCCGGTGGCAGGCGATGCTGTGTGAGCGCTGAGAGAATGGCGGACATGACCGATCTGTTCTCGCTTCCGCTCGAATGGATCCCGGAGGGGTCCGCGGCCATGCTTGACGCGATCCGGGACTGGGCGGACAAGCGAGTCATCCCGGTACGCCGCCGCATCGACGAGGACTGGCAGCAGCACGAGCTCAGCCACCAGCTGCTCAAATCTCTCTCTGTCGACCTCGGCTACCAGTGGGCGGCGTGGCCGGAGGCATACGGCGGTGGCGGGATGAACGCCATCACCTCCGCCCTGTGCACGGAGGAGATCGCCCGGGCCGACTCTGGCCTGGCGACGGCGGCGACCTGCTCGGTCTGGGCGATGACCCCGGTCATGCCACCGCGGGAGAACCGCCACCTGATGGAGCTGTTCACGCCCAAGTTCCTGAGCACCGACGAGTGGTATGTGGGCTCGGCGGCCATCACGGACGCCCGGAGCGGTTCCGACGTGGAGAACATCGACGGCACCGGTGGCCGCTATGTGGCGACCACGGCTCACCTCGACGGCGACGAGTGGGTCGTGAACGGCCACAAGCTGTGGCCGACCAACTCCGGCGGGCTGGCGGACGTCTTCGCCGTCTTCTGCACCACCGACCCGGCGGGCGGCCCGGACGCGTTCGCGATCATCTACGTCCCGGCTGGCACGCCCGGGGTGACTCAGGGAAAGCCGTACCAGAAGGCCGGGATGGCGGGCGACTGGAACGGTGACGTCTGGTTCGACCACGTCCGGGTGCCTGCCGAGTTCCGTGCGCACGGACCCGGCGCTGACGCCGAGGCCGCACGGGCCTTCATCTCGTCGGGGAACGTCGGCACGGCGGCGCAGTGCATCGGCGTGATGCGCAACGTCTTCGAACTGCTCCGTGAGTGGTGCGATACGAGAGTGGTAGGGGGCAAGCCGCTCAAGGAGCATACGATCACCGCCGGCGTGCTCGCCGACATCGTGACCGCGATCGAGACGAGCCGAGCGGAGACTTACCTGAAGGCGAGGATGCTCGACCGGCCCGACCTGCACGGCCCCCGTCACACGCCGGAGATGCTGGCCCGGACCCGGGTCACGAAACTGTTCGTCTCCGATCAGCTGACCCTCGTCGTGAACAAGGCGATGGACCTGATGGGGGCGTCCGGCTACGCGCGCGAGGGCGACCTGGAGAAACACTGGCGCGACTCCAAGATCATGAGCCTCTGGATGGGCGGCAGGACGCTCCCCCAGCTCGACATCGCGCGCTGGTTCTTCGACGCCCGATCGTACTGAACAACGCCGCCGGCAACGCCGCGCCGCTCTGCGGGGTGCCGATCGCCTGAAGATCGGTCTCGGCCAGCCACCGGCGGCCACCACCGGGGCAGCGGCACGCCGCAACGGCTCCTCAACCGCCTGCCGCTGCGCCGTGCCGGCGAACACTGTGACCGCACTCACCCACCGGCGGGACTTAAGCCCCTAAATCAGTCTTTCGGTATAGTCTAGTAAATCAGTATGGTTTATAGACAAAGTGCACGTTCGCTGGTGAGGTGCCGGTATGCCTTACTTTGGCGGAACGGCCGGCCGTGTTTTCTTCAGGGCCTGGCGAGCGCGGACGCCACGGTCGGCAGCGGTGGTGTTCCTGCACGGGTTCGGCGAGCACTCGGGCCTCTACCACCGGCTGGGCAACGCGCTGGCCGTCGCGGGGATCGACTTGTGGGCCCTCGACGAGATAGGCCACGGGCTGAGTGCAGGCGAGCGGGCGGTGATCGGGTCGATCGACGACCTGGTGCAGAACGGGTACCGGCTCACTGCCCTGGCCGAGGCGGCCGCGCCCGGCGGCCCGGTGTTCCTGGCCGGCCACTCGCTTGGCGCAGCGGCCGCCGCCCTCAGCGCGTCCCGGGATCCGAGCCCTTATCGGGGCCTCATCCTTTCGGGCGCGCCGCTCTCGCCGCTGGAATGGGTGATTGCGCTGGGCGCGGGAGGCGCCGTCGGTGACCTGACGCTCGATCCGGCCGACCTGTCGGCGGATCCCTTCTACCTCGACGAACTGGAGAACGATCCCCTCGCCTTCACCGGCGCGGCAGGGGCGCAGACCCTGCTCGACACCCTGCCGGCGGCCTGGGCCGAGCTCCGGGAGAACTTCGGCAGCATCACGCTGCCGGTCCTGTTCGTGCACGGCGCGCAGGACCCGATGGCGCCGGTGGCCGACGCCCGCGACTGGTCGGCCCGGATCCCCGGCGGGCGGATCGCGGAGTTCGAGGGTGCCCGCCATGACGTGCTGAACGAGACGGTGCACCGCGAGGTGGCCGCCGCCATCACCGAATTCGTCCTGTCGGTCGCAGCGCTGGCAGATCAGACAACGGGCATTGGGAGCGTGAGATGACCACCGACCGCGACACCGCCGAGCAGGCCCCGGCCGGGCCAGGAGCCGGAGACGGCGCCACTGCGGCACCACAAGGAGAGCTGGCCCGCCGGTCAGCCAACGGCTTCGAGGTGTTCGGCCAGTCGCTGGCCGCCACCGGGCCGAGCATCGCGATCGCCGGGACGGTGGCGGTCATCTACCTGACCGCCGGCCGGGGAACGATCTGGTCTTATATTCTGGCGACCGTCGTCGTCGTGCTGGTGGGCTACAGCATCGCCCAGTTCGCCCGCCGCACCGCAGCGGCCGGCTCGCTGTACTCCTACACGGCTTCGGGTCTGGGCCGCGGCGCCGCCTTCGCCGGAGGCTGGGGCCTTATCTTCGGCTACGCCATCATGGCCGGCGCCTGCCTGGCTGGCTCGGCGCTGTATTTTGGCGCCTTCCTGGCCAAGTTCGGGGCCCACGGCGAGAGCCGGCCATGGCAACTGTCCTTGCTGGTGGTTTTCCTGGTGCTCACCGTGGCGATCCCGGTCCGCGGGGTCCGCATCTCGACCCGGGTAGCGGTAACGCTTGAGCTCGCCTCGCTGGTGGCCATCGGCGTGCTGCTGATTGCCCTGTTCATCCACTACGGGGCCCGCTTCGACACCGGCCAGTTCAAGGCCACCGGCGCCAGCACCACCGGCATCGCGCTGGGCAGCGTGCTGGCGGTGGGCGCGTTCTGCGGCTTCGAGAGCTCCGCCTCCCTCGGGATCGAGGCCCGCTCCCCGCACCGGGCCATCCCGCGGGCCGTTCTGCTCACCGTGCTGGCGGCCGGCCTGCTCTACATTGTCGCCGCCTACGGTGAGGTGCTGGGCTTCGGCTCGGCGGCCTCGCTGGCCCAGAGCAGCACCCCGCTGAACAGCCTCTCCGCCACCGCAGGCGTCGGCTGGCTCGCCTACTTCCTCGACCTGGCCGTGGCCGTCTCCGCGGCGGCGTGCGTGTCGGCTTCGCTGAACGCCGCCGCCCGCGGCGTCTACAGCCTCGGCCGCGAAGGCATCCTGTCGGCCAGCTTCGGCCGTTCCCATTCACGGTTCAAGACACCGCACGTGGCCATCTACGCCCTGGCGCCGGTGATCGGCGGCGTGCCCTTCGTGATGGTGGCCTACGGCACCTCGCCGCTCGCCATCTTCGGCTACCTCGGCACCATCGCGGCCTTCGGCTACCTGCTCGCCTACGTGCTGGTCTCCATCGCCGTCCCGTTCTTCCTCGCCCGGCGCAAGGTGCTGACCCCACTGCCGGTGATCGTGTCCGTGCTGGCCACGCTGGCCATCGGTTACGTGGTGTACAAGACGCTCGTCCCGGTCCCGGCGGGCCCCTACAACGCCTTCCCGTACATCTTCCTGGCCTGGGTCGTGATCGGGCTAGCGTGGTACCTGGTGCTCAAGGTCCGGAACCCGGCCCGCGCCGCCCGGCTCGGCACCCTGCAGGAACTGGAGACGGCCGACCTGGAGAGCCGTATCGCCGCCGAACTGACCCCGGAGACAGAAAGCAGCCGGTCATGACATCAGCGTTGTCCCCCGCGGCTGTTCCCGGCCCGGCCCGGTCCGGCCGGCAGCAGATAACATCGGCCGTCGGCGACCGGACGTTGTCACAGATCGAGGTGGCGTGGGCCGACCATCTCGGGCACACGCTCGGCAAGCGCCTCCCGGCGGCCGGGTTTCTCGAGCGGATGACAGACGAGCGCGTCGCCTTCTGCGAGGCCGCGCTCACCTGGGACGTGGTGGCGAACGTGCACGAAGGCGCACGCCTGTCCGACTGGCGCACCGGGTTCCCCGACCTCTACGCCCAGCCCGACCTCGACACCTTCCGCCTCCTGCCGTGGCGAGCAGGCGCCGGTCAGGTGGTGAGCGATGTGGTGACCCACGACGGGGAGCCCGTCCGCACCGCACCACGCACGGTCCTGCGCCGGGTCACCGAGCGCCTCGCTGAGCTCGGCTACCACGCCGAGGTGGGGGTGGAGACAGAGTTCTTCCTGCTGGACCCCGCGGGCCAGCCGCTCGGCGGGTCGGTTCACTGCTACTCGCTGGAGAACGCAAACGAACTCGACCCGATCCTCACGTCCATTACCGAAGGGCTGGCCGACTACGTGCCAGTGGAGGCGGTCGGCAGCGAGTACGGGCCGGGTCAGCTGGAGATCAATATCCACCATCGGGACCCGCTCGGCGCGGCGGACGACGGCTTCCGCCTGAAGTACGCCGTGCGCGCCCTGGCCCGGGCAGCCGGCGCCCGGGCCACGTTCATGGCCAAGCCGTTCCAGGGCCTGTCCGGAAGCTCCATGCACCTGCACGTCTCGCTGTGGCGGGACGGCGAGCCGGCCTTCTCACCCGAGGCTGGCGCGGAGAATCCGCTGATGCGCGCGGCCATCGCCGGCCTGCTGCGGCACCTGCCGGGGATCATGGTCTTCGGGGCCCCCAGCATCAACTCCTACAAGCGCTTCGAGGCCAGGTCGTTCGCGCCGGCCACCGCGACCTGGGGCGGTGACAACCGGACCGCCGCGGTGCGCTCGCTGGTGGACGGCGATCGCTCGACCCGCATCGAGTTGCGGACCCCCGGCGCCGACGCCAACCCGTACTGGGCCGTCGCTTCGCTGCTGGCCGCGGTGATCGCCGGCATCGAGGACAACGAGGATGCGGCCCCCCGCGGCTCGGGTAACCTATACGGCACCGGTCACCCCCTCCCCCGGATCCCCGCCGAAGCGGTCGAGGTCGCCCGGTCGGACAAGCGGATCGCCGATCTGCTCGGCGAGGACGCCCTGCACGACTACACGCTGCTCGTCGAGCAGGACTGGCAGGCCTACATCACCACCGTCACCAGCTGGGAACGGGACCGCTACCTGGACCTCGCCTGATGACACATGCTGCGGTGACCGGCGGGCCGGCCTCGATCGACCTGTCCGACAACGACGCCTTCGTGGACCGGGTGCCTTATGAGTGGTTCGATGCGCTGCGCCGCGCTGACCCGGTGCACTGGCAGCCCGAACGCCACGGGCGAGGCTTCTGGGCGGTGACGGCCCACGCCGACGTCGTGGCTGTATCCAAGGACTGGGCCACGTTCTCCTCACAGACCGGCGCCAGTGCGCTGGAAGACCTGGCTCCGGACGCTCTGGCCGCCCGGCGTTCCATGATCGACACCGACCCTCCCCTGCACACCGAGCTCCGGCACCTGGTGTCGGCGCCCTTCGCTGTCCGCCCGGTGCGCGACTACGAGAAACTGGTGCGTTCGATCAGCCGCCAGGTACTGGCGAGCGCGCTGGCCCAGGACCGCTTCAATTTCGTAGAGCGGGTCGCCGCCGCGGTGCCCATCAAGGTGCTGTGCCGCGTGCTCGGGGTGCCCGAGGAAGACGAGGGCCTGCTGATCGACCTTGGTGACCAGATGATCGCCAACACCGACCCCGACCTCGCATCCGTTCTGCTGGACGGCGGGGAGAGCGAGCAATACCGCCTCCTGCCGTTCCGCAGCCCCGCCGCCGTGGCGATGTTCGACTACAGCCGGCGGCTCTCGCAGGCGCGGCGGCGACAGCCCCGGCCAGATCTGGTCACCGCCCTGGTGCAAGGGACCATCGGCGGCCGGCCGCTGCCGCGCCGCGAGATCGACGCCATGTTCCTGCTGATGGTCGTGGCGGGGAACGAGACCACCCGGCAGGCCATCGCCCTGGGCGTGCAGGCGCTGCTGGAGCACCCCGACCAGATCGCCGTCCTGCGCAGCGCCAACGACCGCGGCTGGCGCATCGCAGTGGAGGAACTGCTCCGCTGGACCACCCCGCTGCACCATTTCCGGCGCACCGCCACCCGCGACGTCGAACTCGGGCGGTCAAAGATCGCCGCCGGCGACAAGGTCGTGGTCTGGTACACCTCGGCGAACCGGGATGAGAACGTCTTCCAAGATCCTTACCGGCTGGATCTGCGCCGCTCACCGAATCCGCACACCACCTTCGGGCGCGGCGGCCCGCACCGCTGCCTGGGCGAGCACCTCGCCCGGCTGGAACTGCGCGTGCTACTGCAGGAACTGCTGCCAGTGCTGTCACAACTCGAGCCCGACGGCGAACCGGTGCGCATCCGGTCCAACTTCACCAACGGCCTGAAGCAGCTGCCCGTACGGATCAGCTGACGGCGTGCGCCCGCAGAATGCCGGCACCTGCCAGGCACGATCTGTACCGGGACGTGCGGACGGGCGCCTTCCACCCGCCCAGCGCCTACCTCGTGCACGATGTCATCGCCAAGACGGCCCTCGGCGTCACAGCCGATAACGGGTAGCGTTCGCCCAGGGGTGGCGAACGGAGGAGAGGCGTAACTTCGCAGATCCCGCCCGGGAATCCCCCAGGAGGGACAGCGCAGATGGGGATCGATCCGCGAGGCCCGCGCTTCAGCGCGCTTATCGCCACCGTGGTGCTCGCCGCCGTCCTGCTCACGGGCAGCGTCACCTGACCGGCATGGTGGTGGACTTCCGGCCTTCGCGCCGGCCGACGCTCGGAGTCGAATGGGAGCTCGGCCTCGTCGATGCCCGCACCGGTGACCTCGTCTCCGCGGCGGCGGAGGTCGTCGAGGAGGCTCGGGGCGCGATACCGGCGGGCGAGTCACGACTGCACCGGGAGCTGCTGCGCAACACCGTCGAGCTGGTCACCGGGATCTGCGAGTCCGTACCGGAGGCGGCTGGCGACCTGCGCGAGAGCCGTGATGTCGTCCGGCGGGTCGCCCGGCAGCGCGGGCTGGAGATCTTCAGCGCCGGGACGCACCCGTTCGCCCGCTGGTACGACCAGGAGGTCAGCGAGGGCGAGCGGTACGCTGCGCTTATCGAGCGCACCCAGTGGTGGGGCCGGCACATGCTCATCTTCGGCGTGCACGTGCATGTA
>Ga0181521_10001240_pt1 | contig 31796 bp, 23 predicted proteins | sample PEATcosm2014_Bin_32_FD_119764 | JGI IMG/M metagenome (GOLD analysis project Ga0181521, IMG submission 119764) | Peatland microbial communities from MTU Mesocosm Facility, Houghton, MI, USA - PEATcosm2014_Bin02_60_metaG | ecosystem: Environmental > Terrestrial > Soil > Wetlands > Peat | place...
ACCAGCCGGTCTCGCTCGGCCTGGGTCATCAGTAGTTGTCCTTTGTCCACCCTCCAGGCTCGACCCTGTCAATAGGACATTTCTACTTTGCCCAAATAGGACATTATCATTTTGCCGCGACACGATCACCTCTCACCGTCCAACCTGGCACTCAAATGTGCTGAAATAGGATCTCGTGAAGAGAATCGCTCTGGTTTTGGCCTTGCTTTCGGCCTCTCGGCTGCCCGCCGCGGATACGTCCACTCCTCCGGTTGCGCAAAAGTTTCTGGGGCTGTTCCAGGAGCTTCGTGCAGCCGGAACGCAACGGGGATCCACCCTCCGTCATGTCTCGTTCGCGCTTTCGGATGGCGAGATCGACGAATATATGCGATACGCTTTGCGCACCTCGCCCCGGCCCGGCGTGGATTCGGTGAGTGTAAAGATCTTCCCGCAGAATTACGTTTCCACGTTCACCGTCGTCGATTTCGACGCCGTCGAGCGCTGGAAGCCGGGCACAATTCCGGCATTGCTGCGGCCCATCCTGCGCGGCAAGCAGTCCATCTGGGTGGACTACCGCTTCGCCGCCGCCAATTCGACACTCACTTTCTCCGTCGAAAAGGCGTATTACGACAACCTCCGGCTGCCCGCGTTCTTCGTGGGGAAGATGATCCAGATCGTCGCCGCCCGCCAGCCGGAGCATTACGATACCAGCAAGCCGCTGCCGCTGCCCTTCGGCCTTCGCCAGGCGTGGACCGAAAATCACATCGTGAAGGGCAATAACTGAAGAACTGGAACTTGGCGGATGGCTGTCCAGGCACTCCGCCTCAACGCAGCGCTGCTGCCGCCCGCGCAACTCTCTATGGAAGGGCCGGGGCGGTCGCACGGCCAAAGAATCTACCCCTCCCTTAAACACGATCCTATTTGCAGGTGACTTGCTGGGGTGAGTTAGGCAATTCGAACTCCGAGTCGTCGGTCCTTGCGGCAATCGAGTGCGAGCGCCCATCCTTGAGCGCCGCAGGCACCTCCGAGACAAATGCGTGTGCCCCATTGCCTTTGCCGGCGGCACTTAGGTCAGGCCGCGGCCGATCGGCGGTCAAAGTCATCAGCGGTTCGCCATCGTTCAGTACGCGAATTCTGATTTGGCCGTTCGGGTCCAAGGCGTTCCAAGCCCACCCGGAGATTACATCGCAACCGGCGTGTTCGAGACGCCCTTCGTAATGCGCAGAGACAGCGGACCCCGCCCGGTGCACGTCTTGCGGAACGGGCAGGATGAGCCGCCGATTGTCCCAATCCCGATCGCCCCGGTCCGGCGGAAGAAACGTTCCGGGAGGTTCCCAGATGCCAAACGCTATTCCAGTAGCACCCTTCAGTTGAGCGGCCGACAACTGGACGCTATCGCGCCAGAACTCGCCGGCCTTCGCCAGGCGCGGCGCCGTTCGAGCAGCGGGAGCTTGTTCATAGTCTGCCTGCCCAAGCATCTTGCCACTTTGATCAATGAGGTGAACAAACACGAAGTATTTCAATGGCTGCTCCGCGAGGCTCTCCCAGAAGAGTTCCATCTGCAGACCCTCGTCCTGCGGCGTAAGCAGCACGCCGCGGAGAAGGAACCGGTCGCCAAAGCGGACGCCGCGGCTGCCGGAGACACTTCTATCAACGGCCGAGACGAGGGCGTCGCGCGTCAAAAGCGCAGACCCGCGCCGGTAGATGAAGCATGCAGCGCCGGTTGCGCCGAGAGGAGCCCGGTAGATCTGTTGAAAGGCGGGATCCGATGTTATGAGGCGCTCGGCCTCACCGTTCGCCGCATTGGCAAATGACGGAGCAAGTTCCGGCTCGGGAACCCGAGGAACAATCAGAACGTATTTAGGCCGGACCTGATCGAGAAAACTCTTAACCTGTTCAGGTGTGGCGATCTGGCTCGGCACGCCAACGACCTGAAGCCCGCAGGCCGCGCGCAGAGTCAGATACTTGAGGTTTTCGTTGTTAAGATACTTGTGCGAGAGAAGAACCAGCAGGCGATCGCCCTCTTCAGGCGGCTCAGGGCCGTGGCAAATGGCACCGATGATCTCGGCCTGTTGCCACGCTCCGTCATCGCCAGGCGCAGCGGCATAATACGCGAGGTGGGAGGACCAAACCTGGAAGCGCCCGACCGCGAACCCGGGAATCCGCTCTCCAAATGGAAAGGACGAGCAGGCATACGCAAAGACGGGAACAGTCAGCAGCAGCGCCGAGGCAGCAAGAAGGCGGCGGGGAGGACAAAACACAGTGGCCGTTCGCGACAACCAGAGTGCGGCTACGGGAACCAATGGAGCTATGTATCGGGGATCCTTAGCGACCGAGAAGGTAGCTATAACGAAAGGAACACTGACCCACGCCACTAACAGCCAGGAGTGGCTGCCCCAGCCATAGCCTGGGCGTTTGGGAAGAAGCAGCCACGCCACCAGCGCAAGCGCGAGCGAGAAGGCATAGAAGGTGGAGAGAGCGGCAGCACCCAGTGTGAAAAAATAGTCCATTATGACCCGTGCCGAGAAGACGTCGGGGCTGCCATAGTTAATCGAAATGTCCCCGTTGGATGCGGAACGCGCATAGGCAATCACAGTTTGCCAATTTGGAACGTACCAGACAGCGGCCATGAGCCCGCCAACCAGCAGGATGACGCCGAACCGCGCGACCATCCTAGTCTTGTCATGCCAGCCTCGGCAACCTCGAATCGCCAAGATCGCTTGCACTGCCGCTGGAGCGGCGATGTACAGCGGAAAGGTAAACTTCATCAACGCTCCGAGTCCGAGCAGCAAGCCGAGGCGTGCGATCGGCCAGACTCCCGACACAGGGTGCAGATGGAAATAAAAGATCCACATCACAACCAGGGTTGCCAAGCCGTAGTCGACAAGAAACTGCCGGGACAATCCATACATCAGAGGCATGGTCTGGAGGATCGCCACCGCGAGCAACCCCTCTCTCGGCGACCAGAGGTTTTCGGCTATCCGGAACAGGTAAATGCTCATCAAAATGACGAAGCCAACCCCAATCAGGAAGCGGGGATCGAACTCCCTGCCGAAGACCGTGTAGAGCGGCACCGGAAGCGCACATATGAGCGGCGCCCTATTGCCGAACAGATGAGCGAAGGCTCGCGCAAAGCCGGCGACCCCATGGTCCCGCAGCGCGTCAGACAGTACCAGGCTGCCGCTGAGGTACGCCGAGTCGTCCCAAAAGGTGGGAGTTCTCGATCGGTGGAAGTAGTAGCCATTGACGGCGGCTAGTATTACGACCACAAGCATGGCCGCGGCTATGCAGTTTCTGCGGAGATTGTCTGAGAACATTCTGGCGACGCTCACCAATCTGCCTCGAATCGACCCAAAAGGGCAAAAGGCCGACGAGGCTTCAAACCTCACAGTTTAACCCTAGTAATACTGGGCAAGCGCATCCCGTGACCGGCACGAGGCCCAGCAGGCTTGGCCATGCCGCTCCGTATGGCAGCGCCAGTCGACCCGGGCCTGGTAACACGTCTCCTACGTTCGTTGAAACGAACAGGACCGAAAAAAGGACGTTGCATGCCGCTCTCCAGCGTAGCGGCAAGCTGGTGCAAGGACGGACTGCTATAATCGTCTCTCTCGCAGGCAATTCGCTCCCGTGCGACGGCTTGCGATGACGTTCGTACGGTCCGCTCCGGCAATCGCCTAAAATGACCACGATCCCGTGGCGTTGGACGGATGTTTGCGGGCCTTTGGGCGTTCAGGGCGAGGCAGAGTATCGTGAAAAAGCACACTGGCCGAAGCAAGAAGCACCCCGGCCAAGACACGAAGCACACCGGCCAAGACGAACACGCCGGCCAAAATCAGAAGAACGTCGGCGTGCCGCGGTCACTTTACCCTCTGGTGGAGCGGATCGGATTCTATATCCTCGTCGCCTACGCGGCGCTTACAACGTTTCCCGGCAGTGGCGGCGACCCTATTGGCCGGGGCCTGGATTATTCCTGGCGTTTCGGCCTGAATCAGTTATTTTTCTCCCCCTACAAATATGGCCGGGACGTGATATTCACGTACGGACCGCTTGGATTTGTCTGCTACCCGGAGCACATTGGTCATAACCTTATCGTCGCCTTGGTGATTCGGCTCTTCGTATGGGCAGTCATGCTCGGAGTCCTGGTTGGGGCTTACCGGCGGAAGCAGTTCGCCGCCGGCGGCTGCCTGATCGCTGCGGGCTCTCTCGTCTTAGTGCATTCGGCCCTGTTGTCTTTTCTGGACTACATGTTAGCAATCGCCGCTCTGATGCTGATTGTGTGGCACGGCCCGGAGTGGGCTCGTTCCGTTCGGGCCGTCTTTCTCCTGATTATCCTCGATTCGTTGGCGTTTCTGAGCAAGACATCGGCGTATGTAATGATAACCGCATCCTTGATCGTCTATGTCGGCTTGGTGACTTGGAAGGATCGCAAGAAGCCGGGCATCGCCCCGGCGCTGGCAGCAGCATCCATCATCCTGGCACCGCTGGGAGTTTTTCTATTCTACGACCATTCGTTCACGGACCTCGGCTTGTACGTGTTGCGCGGCGGCGAAATAATGGGCGGTTTTAGCACTGCCATGTCGTGGTCCGGGATGACTGCCGGGGACGTTTGGTCTGTGACGCTCCTGCTGGCCTTGATTGTTGGGTTTGGCGTTTTCTCGGTGTGGCGACGCTGGCTCGGTTGGGAGGTGGTCGGGTGTATTTTCGTTAGCGTAGCGTTCGCTGTCAAGCATGGCGTAGTGCGGTGGGATCACCTGCCAATTTCTTATGGAGCCGCTCCGATGCTCTTCGCAATCATGGCTGTCAAGTGCCGCGGAGGCAGGGTCTGCACCTGGGTGCGGAGCATTGTGTGGGGATGCGTCTGTTGTGTGGCTCTCATCGCAGGGAATCCGGCGTGGAGACCGTTGTCGTACCGCACCTGGGACCCGCTGGTTGCTCTCGAAAGGTTTAGCCCGTTGCTTCACTGGGATCGGTTCGTTGCCGGGTTGGATGGAGAGTCCGAGGCTAACCTGCAAAATGACGTTCTCCCAGACGACCTTCTGAAGCACATCCAGCGCTTCCCCGTTGTCATGTTTCCTTGCGAGATGTCATACGCTGCTGCAAATCATTTGAACCTTTTTCCTTTGTATACGATGCAATCGTACACCGGGTACACGCATGAACTCGACCGGGCGATGGCCGCCAAACTGGTCGACGGCACTCCTTCTGAAGTGCGGCTCCTCGTTGAATGGGGGGGACTCGATTACCGTCACCCACTCTTGGACGTTCCTGCAACATGGCAGACGATCCAGACTGCCTTTGAGCCGGAGGCGGAAGGGCCAGGCGTCCTCTTGTTGAAGAAAAGAACGTACCGGAGTGCGCCGCGTTTCAGTCGAATCACCAACGCCTTTGCCGACATCCGGAACTGGCAAGAGGTGCCGAGTCGTCAATGGGCCGTCAGTCTGAGCGTTCGATTCGTGTCGACTCTCGGCGGCGCCGTAAGACGGATTCTATACAAGACAGAACCGGTCTACGTGGACTTCGAGACCGAGCGGGGCACACACGCAAGATTTCGGATCATTCCGGATGTGCTGCGAGAGCCTTTCATCGTCAACTGTCTGCCGCTTGACCCAGCCGGCCTGGACCTTCTGCTGGGTGACAATGTTTGCCAGGAAAGGGTGACCCGCTTTCGTTTCTCCGGCGATGGGCTGGAGTCCTACTCTTCGCCCGTACAGCTCAGCTTTGCCGAGGCGCCTGAGCGGACTTTCCGGAAGCCCAAGTTGCTGGCCGCGAAGACGCTGGACGCGATCCCCGCTGAGAGCCAGAAGATGTGGACTGGTGCGGTCGACGCGCTCGGCGGGCGCCCGCGAACTGAGAACTCTGCGAGAAATCCGCTACCGGTGGTGAACCACCTCGAGATCGACGGCTGGGCGGCTACCGACCCCAAGGCAAGCGAGCCGTTCCAAGCCATCTATGCCATTCTTGGCAGCCGCAAGATTCAGGCAAACGTTGTGCTGAGACCCGACGTGGCCGGATTTCTTAAGAACTCGCAGTTGGTTAAGGTGGGGTTCAATATCTCCGCTGACGTATCAAGCCTGCGCAGGGGCGTGTACCATTTACGCTTGGTTGGAGTTACATCCGCGGGCGAATTCTATGACTGCCCGAATCCGATTTATGTGCGCCTGGAATAAGAGCCAAGTCTAGGGCTTGTTCTTCTGCGGCGGGCTCAATTGAATTTGCCAACGATCGCGGTCGGCTATAACGGCTTGCGTCCCATGACAACGAATTGTTTGCCGATGAGCTTCCATGCCAGTGGCACCATCAGATAGAGTGAGATCAAAGCGGCCGGATAGGGACGCGCATCAACCATCGTGTACGGAAGGAACCGGTCGATAACGGTGTCAACTTGAAAACCCTGGAGTTCCAAGACCTCCGTCATGGATCGCTCTGTAAGCGCAATATGATGATCCCAGAAATCCCAGTAGGCGCCTCCCACATACTTGATGTTTGGCCCCATTGCGATGATCCGGCCACCCGGACGGAGGCACCGTCTGGCTTCGAGCAGGGTGTCTGCCAGCAAGTCTCGCGACGGCAGATGCTCGAAGAAGTTGCTCGTAAAGACGACATCGAGGGTATCCGCCGGCAATTCCCAGGGTTGTGAGCAATCCTGCTGGAGAAACTCGACGCCGGGCGCCAGGTATCCGCGTGCGTTGGGGTTGAGGTCCATGGCGTGCTTTCTTGCACAGCGGATGTTGTTTATGAACTGACCGTAACCGCAACCCAGATCCAGGACAGTGGCATCCTTGTCTATGTAACGCGCGAAGAAGCGCTCTGCCAATACGCGCCACACTTTGTTACGGTATTCTGCCTGTGCATCGAAGCGCCGGCTATAAATCTCCGCAAGTCGATCCGATTCTCGGGGGCCCATAGAGAAGCAGGATTCTACCACGCGCGGCGAGACAGTTGCAATTTGCCACGGCCTCGGCATATGGAGAGGTCTCGGCAACTGGACTGGAGCGCCGGCTCTTGCGCGCATGGCTTCGAAGATCGAGAATTGAAGGGACCGGGCGCGGCCTTGGCCTTGCTTTGTCTCTTTGGCGCAGGCGAGCACCGCGATACAATAACGGATCTGCGAACAGCCAATTGATCGCTCGGAGGAACCGATCCAATGACGCGCGTCCGCTTCACCCGACAACTGCCGGCCGTGCTGTGGGCGCTGTTGTGCGCTGGGTCGCTGGTCCCAAGCCTGATTTGGATCGCGGAAGATCGTACGGTGTGGCTGTGGGATCAGGCATGGTACGGGGAGGTGTCGACGGATCTCTGGTTCTGGATGGGGCACTCATGGCGACGGTGGGTTGGGGAGTTGGCCGATGGCCTGTCCATCAAACCTCCGGGCGTGGTGTGGCTGGGGCAGTTCTTCGTCCCGCTGCAACATATCTTCGGATCGGTGGAGCTCTCGCTGCTCGTCTCCATCCTGGCGACACAGTTCGTTCTGCTGGCGATTCTGTTCCGCATCGGCCGAAGGCTGTGCTTAGGTTCTAGTCTGGCAGCCGTGGCCGGGGTCACACTGGCGGCGGGCACGTCGCTGTTTGCCGGCCTTTCCCATCAGTTCTTCGTGGAACCATTACAAGCTGCCGCGGTAGCCTGGGTCTATTATGTGGCGGTCGAGGCCCCGGGTTGGTCCAGCCTCCGCATTGTGGTGCAGCTTGCGCTGGCAATGGTGGTTGGTGTTCTGGCGAAAGCCGATACTCCGCTGTACTGCCTGCTGCCTTGCCTCTACACGGCGGGTCTGATCTGCCGGAAGAAACCGTCACGGGCGGAATTCTCCGCCTGCTGGAGGTCCCGCGGTTTTCGGACCCAGGCGGTTCTTCTTGGGTTGCTGACCGGCGCCACCGCTCTCTGGTATTACAGGAATATGCGAGCGGTGTGGCAGCACGCCCGCGATTCATCTTCGGGCGCAGTCGCTCTCAACTATGGCAGCCGCGATACCTGGCTGCATAAACTCGTCCAGTGGTGGGGATTGCTGAACGATTCTTTTCTCTCGCCTTATCTTGGTTGGGTGTTCCTCGCCGTTCTGGCGGGAGCGGGCGTGTTGGGAACGCTACGTCTTTTGCAGCATCTCGCGAAAGCGCGCATTTCACCCGTTTCCGTATTAGGTGCGCTGCAAATCCTGCTGCTGCTCTCGGTGTTATCCACCACCATCACTCTGGAGCCCAGGTACCTCTACGCTATCCTTCCCAGTATCGCGATTGTGTTTATCCAGCTTTGCGCCTTTCTGCCGGTAAGGTTCCTCGCTGCCGTCGTGGTGGCGTGTGGCGCCCAGTGGGCGGCTGTTAACGCAGAGTCCCTGGCGATCATGGGCCGCCTCAGTCATCAATCCCAGTGGCTTCTCACGCCGGAGTTCGATCGCTCTCACTATGACGATCTCACCCGGGTTGTGAGTATGACTTCGGATGCGGCAGAACGCTACGACATCGTGGCGGTGGAAAGCCCGTCGATGAATGCGAACGCAGCCGCCTTTTTTGCCGCCAAGAATCGCCTACGGACGGGTGTGCGGAGCTACTACACCTCGCTTGGCTATGCCGAATCCGACTTTGGGGCAGCCATGCGGCGCATCGAAGAGTTTCGTCCCCGCTACGTCATCACGGTTGCCGAACCGTATCAGGCCGGACTGCCCGGCTTCCTGAACGTCGTATCGCTGCCGGTTCTGCGCGACCTGCGAAGCGACAATCGTTTCAGCCAGGTTCCCTTGACGAGTCGAAACGGCGTTCTGGTGTTCCGATTCAAGAGTGGCTTCCCTGCTGGAACTGCCGCCGGGAGTGCGCCTTGACCAGCGCCGATATAGGCCACGGGCATGTCCCGCTGGTGACGATAGTCCTTCCGTGCGGTTCCGACGCCGATGCGGTTGCACTGTCGCTTCGCTCGATCCGCGCGCAAACGATTCAGTCGTTTGAGATCCTGGCTGTCAACACCGGATGTGCGGAGGCTCTTCCCCCGGCGCTGACCGCCTCAGACAGTGGTGAGCGGATCGAGGTGATCCACGGCGACGAAGGCATCGCCTGCGCGTGGAATGCCGCCGCCGCGCGTTCTCCGGCACGCTACATCTGCTTTCTCCAGCCTGGCGATCGGATCGAGGAAACCTTCCTCGAGAAGTGCCTTTTCTATCTCGAAGTGGCCTCCCTCGATGTCTGCGGGAGTTGGCAACTGCGAGGCGCCGAGCTGCACAGAACCGGGCCGTTCGCCTTGCGCGCCTTGCTGACGCAGGATGTCTGCGCAACCGCTTTGATCCGGAGAGAAACACTGATTCTGGCTGGTGGATTTAACCGCGCGATCGCGCCTCCTTTTCTGATCTGGGACCTTTGGATCCGGATGGCGGAGCACGGCGCCCGGGGCCACCTGCTTCGCGAAGCGCTCATTAGCAATTCGGAGGAACGCCGCGATGAGCCGCACGGCGCCGCATTCCTGAGCCAAATCTACAGCCATCTTCTGAACGATGCCGCTTTGGTGCAGCGGCTCGACGCCATTCGAGCCAAGATGCCACCCCTGAACAGCTACGCTGGCCTGTTGGAGGGCGCGCGCCAGGCGGATCCCCCCGGCGTCCTCGTCGCGATGCCGTTTCTCACCATGGGTGGGGCCGAGAGAGCCATGGCGGGACTCTTCCACGAACTGACCCGCTGCGGGTTTCGCGTTTTCCTGGTTACGACCGCGGTGACGCCGCACGGCTGGGGCAACACCAGCCATTGGTTTCATGGCAACGTTGCCGGTCTTTATCACCTGCCGCAATTCCTCACCGCCAACCTGCGGCCGGCTTTTTTTTCTTATTTGATTCAACGTCACTCGATCCAGGTGTTGTTGCAGGTCGGATCCGAATCCGTGTATAGCTGGTTGCCACGCTTGCGGGAGCTGTTTGCCGGACTCGCCGTGGTAGACCTCTTGTTCAATCCCGTGGGGCATGTTGGCAGCTACTCGAAGAGCCGGGAGCTGCTCGACCGTGTTGTCGTCGAACATGAAGGCATGGCGGCCTGGCTGGTGAAGCATGGGGAGCGCAGAAACAGGATTTCCGTGATTCCAAATGCCGTCGATGTCGACCGGTTCTCTCCACGGCCGCCCAGGGACTGGCGGACTGGAGAGCCCCGGCGGGAGGGAGCCTTCGTGGTCGGATTTTTCGGACGACTGGCCGAAGAGAAAGCTCCCGACACCTTTGTGCGCATCGCCGCTCGCTTCAAGAGCCGCCCAGCTTTTCAGTTCCTGATTTGCGGCACGGGGCCCATGGAAGCTTCGCTCCGTTCTTTGTGCCGGGAATGTGGAGTGGAAGAAACCGTCCATTTGCTTGGTTTCGTCAAGACCAGCGACTATCTCCCTTGCTGCCACGTTACAGTCGCTTGCTCGCGGTTTGACGGCCGTCCCAACATCATTCTGGAGAGTCTGGCGATGGGCGTACCGATTGTGGCGAGCCGCGTCGGCGGCATTCCGGAGATGGCTCCCGAAGGCAATGGCACCAGGCTTTGCGAGCCGGATGACGTCGAGGCATTCGGCCGCGCGATCGAGTGCCTGGCTTCCGACAAAGAAGGCTATCTGCGATTGGCCGCTGCCGGCCGGCGTTGGGCGGTAGCGCAATACTCACTGGCGGGTGCCGCGGGCCAGTATGCCAACCTGTTCCACAGCCTGAGGGAGGCGCGTCCCTCGCCCGCCAGGTCCGCGGAGGACGATGCCGCCATCGCCGCGGCGATGCTGCCCGCCAGCCGCGAGTATCGGTCGCTGCCAAGTGGGAGGCTGCGAGCTTATACCTGCATCATCCGAAACGCCCTATCCCGGTTAAACACGGCCGGCACCGTAAGGACTGTCTGGCTGTACACGATCCTCCGGTGCCGCCGCACCACGACTCGTGAGCTCGGGGAATTCTTCGATGCCGGCTATTATGCTCTGTACTATCCGGACGTTCAAGCCGCCGGAGTCTCCCTGGTGTGGCACTATCTTCTCATGGGTTTTCGAAATGGCTGCAATCCCTCTCCTCTGTTTGATACCGACTATTATCTCGGGACGTATCCCGATGTTGCGGCGGCAGGCGTCAATCCGCTAATTCACTACCTCAAATGGGGACGCGCCGAGGGTCGTGGCTGCGTACCCGGTGAATATCTCTGGAGTCCCGGTGGCGACGCAGCGCAGCCCAAAACCGCGCCGGGTGAATCGTCGTGATCTCGGGGGCGGATCGATCGATCTCGGTCGTCATTCCCACGAAGAATGCCGGGGCGGAATTTGGCGAGACACTGGCAGCCCTTCGCGGACAGCCGCGCTCACTGGAAATCGTCGTCGTGGATTCCGGTTCCTCGGACGGGACGCTGGATCTGGCGCGCGAACACGGCGCCCGCGTTATTTCAATCGCTCCCGAGTCGTTCAACCACGGCGAGACGCGAAACTTCGGAATCCGGCAGAGCCGGGGGGAGTTCTGCATCATGCTCGTGCAGGACGCCGTTCCTCTGGGCGATTCCTGGTTGGAAGAGATGCTCTCTCCATTTGCCGACGAGCGGGTGGTCGGTGTCACTGCGCGCCAGGTGCCGCGCCCCGACAGCGATTGCGTAGCCCGCTGGCAGTGCGATTATCGGAATCGTTTCCTGGGCGAGGAGCCTCGGGTTCAGGAGTTGGAGAGCTGGGAGCAATTTGAAACGCTCGATTTCCAACAGCGGCTTCGCCTGGCTAGCTTCGACAACGTCTTTTCGATTCTGCGCCGGAGTTTCTGGGAGCAGTGCCCTTTCCGCGCAATGTCATTTGCCGAAGATCTCGACTGGGGCGTGCGGGCAATTGCCGCCGGCCGCCGGCTGGTGTACAAGCCATCGGTCTGCGCCATGCATTCTCATACCCGGCCCGCTATCTACCATCTGCGCCGCAGTTATGTTTCGGGCCGGATCGTGCCCCGCATCCTCCACCTCCCGGCGGTACAAACCAGCGCCGGAAACGATGAGGAATTCCTCGGCCTGATGGGATTCCTGTGCGGCGAAGCCCGCGCAGTTCTTTCCGAAGACGGGGACTGGAGCAAATTCTTCAGATCCTATGATGTTTCCCCGACCCTGCTGGAATCGTTCCTGACTGCCGTCGGCATCAGGGCGATTCCGCCAAACTACCATCTGAATGCAGCCCGCGAGAATTTCTATTTCATTCTCGAACAACTCTTCGGTCCCGATTTCGCTTCAGTGCCGCGCGCAGAGGCGGGTTCCATTGTCGTCAAGGCGTTGGCCGAATCGATCGGCGCATATGCCGCCGCATATCATAATTGGTGCGATGCGCGAGACTGTGTCTCCGATGGCATGCGTCGCCTCGCGGCTGAGTTGTCCAAGGGGGTGTGAGTGTCGAACGAGCCTATCGGCGACGGCAACGCGGACGCGTTCGCGTCGCTGGACGAAACCTGTCAATTGCTCCGAACCCACCCCGATTTCCGGGAGTTGCCCGCTGCCCGGGTCGCGCGGAAGAGCCCAGCCGGTTTGGCGATCGGCCGCTGCATCAAGACGGTGCGGCTGTGGAGCTTTGGCGCCGAGTTCGCCCGGTCCCTCACGCTCTGGCACTTCCAGATCCGCCACGACCAGCCTCGCGTGCTGGCGATGGATCTCCGCTGGCATGGCGGGAAACTTCTCGACGATTGGTGCGTGTTTGTTCACTTTGTGGACGACGGCGGCGAAATCCGCTTTCAGGGAGACTACCCTTTGAAAGGCGTGATCCCGGATCCTTTGGGATTCTTCTACGCGCACCGGCTGGTGGCGGTTCCCGCCGAGGTTCCTCGAGGCAATTACCGCGTCCGCCTCGGCGTATGGTCGCCAGGCGCTGCCTCCCACCTGCAACTGACACGATTCCGGGGATGCCAACGCGAATCGGTCGACTGGTGCCGCAATGCCGTAATCCTCGCCACCGTAACCGTATAACCTGTTGAACCCTGCACGCCGATTGAGAAGCCGGCTTGCCGGCGAATGTTATGATATGAGCGGTGCATGACCTCGCTCAACCAGATGTCGGCTCCGCACCTTTCCGCGCCTGATGCTCGAGCCCAGCTAGTCTCGTTCGACTTGTATGAGCGATACTCCCTGGCGGCTCACTTTGTCCGCGCACTCCGCGGCGCTTCCCCTTACACCGTTCTCGACGTCGGCGGCCATTCAGAAGTACTGTGGCCCGGGTTTGGGTCCTTGGCGTCTGCCTTCATGCCGGATGTCAAGACGTTTGTGATCGACCTGCGCCGGGAACCTGGCCTCAAGGACTATACGGTCGGTTCAGCGCTCTCGCTTCCGTTTGCGGATCGCAGCTTCGAATTTGTTCTGGCGGCGGACACTCTCGAGCACATACCCGCAACCGGCAGGCAGAGCTTTCTGCATGAATTGCTGCGGGTGGCGCGTGGCGCCGTTCTGTTGAGTTTCCCGTTTCGCACTCCTTTGAACGAGGCCTGCGAGCGCCTGGTCTACCGGTACATCCAGATGCGAAAACAGGTCGAATTGCCTGCTTTGCGAGAGCACCTGGAACTGGGTCTTCCGGAGATCGAAACGGTGCACCAATGGGTCGAGGAAACAGGACTCCCCTTCCGGATCTGGAACCACGGCAATACCATGCTCTGGCTCCGCATGATGTTAACCAAGAACCATCTCTGGGCGCAGGGGGTGCCGGAATTCGGGCAAGAGCTGGACGCCATATTTAACCTCTCCTTTGCCGCCGGGGACTATCGGGAACCTTGCTATCGCGCCTTCGTCGCCGTGTCCAAGGAGCCCGGCAATGACGCGGTCGTCCTGAACGGTATCGAAGGGTTTCGGGCCAGTCGACTCGGTGCCGTCGACCATGGTGCACTCTTCGACCTGTGCGGCAAGATCATCGAGAGCACGTCGTCTCTGGAGGTGGAGCGCCGTTCTCAACATTCGATCAATATCCTTGAAGCCCTGGAGCGTAGTTTGGAAGGGCAGGCGGGGCACTACAAGAATCTGTTGGAGGAGCAGCGGCAGCGCGCCCAGGACGCGGAGAACCGGTTGCAGGAAGCGGCCTCGCAGGGGGCGCATTACAAGAATCTGTTGGAGGAGCAGCGGCAGCGCGCCCAGGACGCGGAGAACCGGTTGCAGGAAGCGGCTTCGCAGGGGGCGCATTACAAGAATCTGCTGGAGGAGCAGCGGCAGCGCGCCCAGGACGCGGAGAACCGGCTGCAGGAAGCGGCCTCGCAGGCGGGGCACTACCAGAATCTCTTGGAGGAGCAGCGGCAGCGCGCCCAGGACGCAGAGAACCGGCTGCAGGAAGCGGCCTCACAGGCGGGGCACTACGAGAATCTCTTGGAAGAGCAGCGGCAGCGCGCCGAGGTCGCGGAGAACCGGCTGCAGGAAGCGGCCTCGCAGGCGGGGCACTACCAGAATCTGTTGGAGGAGCAGCGGCAGCGCGCCCAGGACGCGGAGAACCGGCTGCAGGAAGCGGCCTCGCAGGCGGGGCACTATCAGAATCTCTTGGAGGAGCAGCGGCAGCGCGCCGAGGTCGCGGAGACTCGGCTGCGAGAATTCACGTCGCACCCGTTTCGCTCAGCCTTTAGTACTATTGGTCCCAGAATGCGAGCTTGAGATCGGCCGCCTGTTCTCAGCCCAAGCCCCACCCTCCACCGTTCGTCTTTTTCAGGCCATAACCTACTGATTTATATACACTATCTGTTCTTGTAGACGACCAAAACCAGCTTGCTCCTTGCCGATGTTCTCAAAAGTACTATGCGGCTTGAGAAACCGGCATTATTGGTCCTACGCTCAACCCCAGCGGGAAATCCGCCAAAAGTACTTGACGCCGGATCAGGTTTTCGGCTAACCTACAAAAGCATCCGAAAGTGGATGCATGCGTTATCGATATTTCTACTGAGGAAGAAGCGGAGGATTGAAAATGCGAAAGAGTTTCGGAATCGCCCTCTTGGTGATGCTTTTTGTTGCGACGTCCGGAGTCTGGGCCGGTGCTGTTCCGATCGGAAACCCGTCGTTTGAGAGTCCGGTGTGTCCGACGCCAGGAGTCGGCTGCACTCCCCTCGATTGGACCGTCGTTGGTTCTGCGAATCAGATCGAGCCAGCCCAGGGCACGTATGGTCCGTCCGGCGAAGGCTCACAAATCGGGTGGGCCAACACTGGCGGCGTTCTCGAACAGGCGCTGAGCAATGTTGTGGCTGCGAATACGACTTATCAACTGTCTGTGGATGTCGGTGCCCGTGTTGATTTGGCCTTCGGAGCGGAAGTTTACCTGTTTGCGAACTCGACTGAAGTAGGTGCGGCCACGGGTGTCGCCCCGATTGCGGGGGGGTGGTCGACCTGGACGCTCACCTTCGATACGGCGAATGCGCTCTACAGCTCGTACGTCGGCGACGTGATTACGATCGCCCTGACTTCCACAACGAATCAATCCGGTTTCGACTCGGTTGCGCTCAACGCAACCCCGGACGGTGGCGGTGTATCGCCTGAGCCGGCGATGTTCGCGCTGGTGGGTGCAGGCCTGCTCGGTCTGGTGACCCGCCGCCGCTTCGCGAAGTAAGGTTTCAACCGGCGCAAAGGTCTTCCGTTTCAATCCATGGCCCGACCCCTGCGGGGAGTCGGGCCATCTGTTTATGGGCCTCCATTTTTTCGGTTCTGTCCCGGCGCGAAGCATGAAACAATAGGCAATGCGCCGCTCCCTCGGCTCAAGCCATGAATGTTCGCAAAGCCGTCATCACCGCCGCTGGTGTTCACCAGCGCGCGCTGCCGTTGCAAGTGCTGATTGACCGCGACGGGATCGAGAAACCAATCCTCCGCATTCTGCTGGAAGAGGTATTTGCCGCGCCGATTGAAGAGGCGTGCATGATCGTTGCCCCCGGAGATCGGGCTTCCTATGCGCGGGCGGCTGGCGACCTCGTTCAGCGGGTCCAGTTCATCGAACAGTCATCGCCGGGCGGTTACGCGCAAGCCGTCTTCTGCGCCCGCTCGTTTACGGGCAACGATCCGTTTCTGCACCTGGTCGGCGACCACGTCTATTTGGGCAATTCACACGGACGTCCGGCCTGCCGCCTAGTGGCTCTAGCCGAGCGGGAGAACTGCGCGGTTTCCGCGGTGCAGCCAACCCGCGAAAACCACATCGGCCACTACGGTGTAGTGGGGGGCCAACCGGTCGCCGGACGGCCCGAACTCTACCGCGTTGAGGTGGTCAAGGAGAAGCCAACCCCGACCGAGGCCGAAGAGCACCTGATCGTCCCCGGACTTCGCGCCGGGTATTACCTCTGCTTTTTCGGCATGCATGTCTTAACCGCCGGCGTAATGGACCTTCTCGAACATGGTTTGCGGGCGGAGGAGAGCCGGGTCACGCTGTCCAGCGTGCTGAATCAATTGGCGCGCCGCGAGCAGTATCTCGCGTTGGAAGAGAGCAACCGCCGGTATGACGTGGGGGTTCGCTACGGCCTTTTGACCGCCCAGATGGCGCTGGCCCTGACTGGCCGCGATCGCGAGCAAGTGCTGGCCACCCTGCTGGAGCTGTTGGCCACCCGGGCGATGGAAGACCCGGTGGACTCAAATCCGCGATGAGTGAGCTGATCGGCATCATCACCGCCGCTGCCGCCGACCGCAGGAACCGGCCGCTCGATGGCTTTTCCGCGCAGGCAAGCGTCGCGCAATTGGTGGCCGAGGCCGCCGCGCTGGACCGGTTCCGCCGCGAAAGCGACAACCTGTACGAACGGGTGCGGGCAGAGTTTTTTCTATACTCGATTCATCGCTTCCATTTACCGTACAAAGCCGGTGTGCCGGCCGGAAAACCCGCGCCGCCGGCCGCCCTCGATCACATTCTCCAGCGCCGTTTTCATGAAGCCATCGACACGGTGCTGGCTTTCTCGGCCGCCGGACCGACCGCCGCTCTGTCGAGCGCCCTGGCCGCCGCCTATCAGGGGCTCGCCTTCCAGACGCTGGCGGCTCAGGTTCGCCGCAGCGTGCGGGCCGTGCGCGGCAACCAGTGGATGTCCCGCATCGGGCATCCGGCCGATTACCCGCTGACCATCCGTCCCGAACTGCTCGAACGTCCCGGCGGGCGTGGCGCTTTTCCGATCCTCCGCGAATCCACCCCGGTCCGCATGGACCTCAGCCACAGCGGCTGGAGCGATATTTTCTTCCTCGGCATGGATTACCCGGAAGGCGCGCGGGTGCTCAATGTCTCCATCGATCTGGCCCTGCGCAGCTCCGGCTCGCCACGCCCGCAACCGCCCATCGATGTGTACCTCAGAGCGATTGACGAGCCGGTGCTCCGCCTGACCAGCGTCGACCTGAATGCGAGCTCCGACGTCGCTTCCTTAGCCGAGGTTTTCGATTTTGCGCGCGACTACCTGGGACTGCTCAAAGCCGGGATCATCGCCGCCGGCATCGTTCCTCCAGGATTGGAAGGGGCGCGCCAGCCCCTTTCCGACGTCTTGGCCGCGCTGACCGGAGTACCGGGCCACGGCTTAGAGATCGTCACCCACGTCAGGGGAATCCCCAAAGGCTCCCGGCTGGCGGTTTCCACCAATCTGCTGGCTTCCATCATCGCGGTCTCCATGCGGGCCACCGGCCAGGTGCGCACGCTCACCGGAACCTTGGCGGAGAACGAGCGCCGCCTGGTGGCTGGACGCGCGATTCTGGGCGAATGGCTGGGCGGTTCGGGCGGAGGCTGGCAGGATTCCGGCGGTGTCTGGCCGGGGATGAAAGTGATTCAAGGCGTGCTGGCGGCTGAACCCGACCCCGAATTCGGCATCAGCCGCGGTTGTCTGCTGCCGCGCCATCACGTCCTCACCAACGAAGAAGTGCCGCCCGCCTCCAGGGAGAAACTCGAGAACAGCCTGGTCCTGGTGCACGGTGGCATGGCGCAGGACGTGGGGCCGATCCTCGAAATGGTGACCGAGAAATACCTGCTCCGCGCGGAGGCGGAATGGCAGGGCCGCCAGCAGGCCATCGCCATCTTCGACGAGATTCTGGCGTGCCTGAAAGCCGGCGACATTCCAGCCCTCGGGGCAGCCACCGAACGCAACTTTTTCGGGCCCATCCAAACCATCATCCCGTGGGCCAGCAATCTCTACACCGAAACGCTCATCCATGCCGTCCGTGCCGAGTTTGGGCGTGGTTTCTATGGCTTCTGGATGCTGGGCGGGATGGCCGGTGGCGGCATGGGATTCATGTTCGACCCCAAAGTCCGGCCGCAGGCGCAGGAGCGGCTGGGCGCGTTGATGCGCTCGACCAAGCGGCGGCTCGAACGGGCCGTGCCGTTTGCCATGGAGCCGGTGGTGTACGATTTCGCCATCAACCAACGCGGTACCGAGGCCCGCTTGCTCGAGGAACACGCCGCTCTCATGCCGGCCGCCTACTACACCCTCTTCATTCCGGCGCTGGTTAGAACCGATACTCGCCTGCTGCCCGACGCGCGCAAAGCCGAACTCGCCCTCCTCGCCACCGAATGCCGGCAGAACGACGAACTGCGTCCCGTGGTGCAGAACGTGTTCGACGTTTTGCTGCCGCGGAGCGCCGCCGCGGCAGGCGATCAGAGCCGCACCCTCAACGAGCTGCTGCCGGAATTGGGGTTTGACAGTTCCGAACACGAGCAGATTCGGGCGGATCTGCGCCGCGGCCGTATCGGTCTGGCGCAAAACAGGCTTCCCGCCAGCGCCGATATCCGCGATGTGGAAGACCCGGATGTGTGGCATGCCGAAGACGGGGCTGCCAGCCGCTACCGGGACACTGGAATGGAGGCTCTGCGCCAGGGCCGGGTGGCCGTGATTTCGCTGGCCGGCGGTATCGGCACCCGCTGGACCCGCGGCGCCGGCGTGGTCAAGGCGCTCAGCCCCTTCGCCCGGTTTGCGGGCCGTCACCGCAACTTCATCGAGGTGCATCTGGCGAAAAGCCGCCGCACCAACTCCCTGTGCGGGACGCCCCTGCCCCACGTTATCACCACCAGCTATTTGACCCAAGGCGCCATCGCCGAATGGGTCGATCGCGAACAACTCGACAGCTCGCACCTGTTTCTGTCGCCTGGGCGATCGGTCGGCCTGCGGCTGGTCCCCATGGCCCGCGATCTGAAGTTCGCCTGGGAGGAAACGCCGCAGCAGCTCCTCGATGAGCAGAAACAGAAAGTGCGCGAAAGCCTGCACGCAGCCCTCATAGCTTGGGCACAGCATGCCGGCGAAGGTTCCGACTACACCGGCAATCTGCCGCTCCAGTGTCTGCATCCCACCGGGCACTGGTATGAGATTCCCAACATGCTGCGCAACGGCGTGCTGGAGCGCCTGCTCGCGGCCCGGCCGCAATTGCAGTACCTGATGATGCACAACATCGACACGCTCGGGGCGAATGTGGATCCGGGCTTGCTCGGCTGGCACATCGAGCGGGGCGCGGCGCTCAGCTTCGAAGTCATCGCCCGCCAGTTTGAAGATCGCGGCGGCGGTCTGGCCCGTGTGGACGGGCGCCCCCGCCTGGTGGAAGGCCTCGCGCTGCCTTCCGAGGAAGTGGAAGCCGGCTTGTCCTTTTACAACAGCGCTACCGCGTGGATTCACCTGGACCGGCTGCTGGAGGTGTTCGGCCTGACCCGCCCGGATCTTTCGGATTCTGCTAAGGTCGCTGCCCGCGTCCGCGCCGTGGCCGCCCGCATGCCCACCTACATCACTTTGAAGGACGTAAAAAAGCGCTGGGGCAAAGGGCAGGAAGACGTCTTTCCGGTGGCGCAATTCGAAAAGCTTTGGGGAGATATGACGGGCCTCGCCGCAAGCGGCTGCCGCTTCGTAGTGGTTTCCCGCCGCCGCGGCCAGCAATTGAAGGAGCCCGCGCAACTCGACGGATGGCTGCGCGACGGCTCGGCGGCATACGTCGATTCACTGTGCGGGTGGCTGTAGGGGCTGCGCACGCGGGCGGCCCGCCATCAAGATGTCACTGACGCTCATTTTATTATCCGGGCAGGGCCGCAGCGGCACCACATGGCTGATGTCGCTTCTGGCATCGGATCGTCGTGTGGCTTTTGACTTGGTTTACCCGTACGAAGCCCGCTTTCTGACGTATATCGCCCAATTCGCCCGGTTGTTCGAAAAGCGCGAATTCCTGGATAATCTGAACCCGGATTTCTCCAGATTCGATGGCTTCGGAGTAGGCGGGTGCCTTCCTGCGAGCCCCGCCTGGAAACCGGCTGATCCGCTGGAGACCCGAATACCCGTGCCGGATAGCCGGCAGTGGTTCAACCAGACGTGGCGGATCTTCGCCGATCACCTGTGCAGATCGCGTCCCGGCACGGAATTCTACGCCGAGAAGGCGCTCGTGTGGGTGCCCGACATGGTTCGGGAATTCTTCCCGACTCGCACGATCTACTTGTTTCGCGATCCCAGGGATGTCTATATCTCGGCAAATGCTTTCATGAAGAAAAAGGATTACTACGGCTTCATGAGACGACCGGAAGATTCCGATCTCGACCACGCTCGCAGCGTGTGCGCCTCGTTCGTCGGGTATGCGACCAACTATCTCGCCGACCGCGGCCGTGACGACTGCCTGCTGGTTCGTTACGAGGATCTGGTTGGCGATACCAAGGCGGCGCTGGCGGCGCTGGAGGCAGCTATGGGACTGGTGCTCGATGGCGGAGCCGGAGCGGAGCATTTTGGAAGCCATGGGACGGCCGCCAGTCTGGCGCTGACTGAAGAGCGGTGGCGTCGCGAGGGACTGCCAAACGGCGTCGAAGACCTTTTCGAACGGTCTGCGGGCGCAGAACTGGCGCGTTTGGGATATCCGGGTGCGCTGCCTGCGGGCCGCAGCGCCATTCCCTCCGTGGATTTTGGCTTGGGCGGAGTCGATCTCGGGACGGTAGTGACTTCGCCCGATGGCCGGTTCGAGCGCTCTTCAGATAGCCACGCCGGCATTCGTCTCAGCGGCTCCGATTTCTGGATGATTCTGCCGCTGGAGCCATTTGCGGCAGACGAAGTAGCCGAGATCTGGCTCTGCGTGAAGGGGGGAGCGGGCGAAACCTGCTCCGTCTATTGGGCTGGGCCCGGTGAATCTCCAGGCGAAGATCGCGCCATCCACTTGTTCTATCAGCCAAGCCGGCATTGGCAAATCATCCGCTTTCGGGTTGGCGCTCACCCGGCATGGCGCGGAGAGATTCGTGTGGTGCGGTTAGACGTCTTCAACAGCGGTCGTGGCGGCTGGCTGGAAGGCCACGGGGAAATCCAGTGGGTTCGTCTGGTCGGTTGACGCGCAACGTCAGCCGACCCAGCGGCGCATGCCTTCATGGATTGCGGGCAGCCTGCGACATGATTTCCGCACCGTAGGGGCCGGGCATGCCCGGCCCGGCGCTTGTCCGGCAGGCTTTTATCCAGTCCGGTCCGCCCGGTGTCCGCCAAAAGCGTGGATGGTCCCGGCCAGGACTTCGCCGCCGTGCGGTATCACGTATTCCTCTCCCGCCTTCACCGGTACCTTCTGCCCATCTATGAGCAGCGTATAGCAGCCTTCCACCCGCGGCGGACCTCGATGGCTTCGTCCGCTGTGTGGACGAAGAAAATCCTGTAGTCACCGACCCGGAGCCGCAGTTCTTCCGCATCGCCCTGGAGCGCTTTGAGGTCTCCGGCGCCGGACTCGGCGAAGCGGTGCAGGGCATTCAGTACGCGCATGGCTGTCGGCTTGTCCATCTGACGGATGTCGGCCTTGGCTTAGTCAGTCCATTCGATGCGCTTCATCGCGCACAAACTCGATAGGTCCCCCTCCCTTGGATTGTAGGGCCGAGCTATCCCTAACCATGCCGACGCTCGGCCCGACGAACCGGCAGCCGGTGGCCTGGCTGGCGTGGTCCTCGGCGCCGCGTCACATCGGCAGCCGCGATCGCTATGTCGGCTGGAGCGGTGAGGCGCGCCGGCGGAAGAGCCTTGCGGGGTTATGCCCCTGCCAGACGGAGGACCGTCACCCAATGCGGCAACGCATCGTCAATACGGCCCATGTCGGATGATTCATCATCATCTGTCGGGTTCGATAGGTGATACACCGGGCGGCACACAAGAGTAGCTGGTTTGGCGTTACCCAAGATCTGAAGGCGATTCCTTAGCTAAAGGCGCGTGGCAGCCTCTCGGCTACCTGGTCGCCTGGTTCAGCGCACTGGCGGCGCCTTCAATCGCCGCGCCGGCGTTTTCGAGCACCTTGCCCACCCGCACGATCTGTTCGTCCGCCAGCTTCCACTGCTTCTGTTCGATGCTCTCGCGCACAGCCGGCAGCGTCTTCACGCCGTAGCCGGTGTAAAGGCCCGGAGCATATATCTGGTGCTGGAACCACGGCCGGTTGGGCAGGCCCTGGCTGGATAGAAAGGCGCGCTCGACTACCACCAGCCGGTCGTTCACTTCCTTCAACTCCGCGCGGGCCAGCGCCGATCCACCATTGGCGGAAGCGTGAGCGGCTGCCTGGTCGAAGGCTTGCGTGGTCCGCCCCAGGGCGGCCAGCCCGTTCTCGAGCGGCGCGAAATTCAGAAACGGCGGCACGGGCTCCTTCGATGGCAGCACGGTCTTTGCGCGCGGATCCTCGATCGCGGCAAACACTCCATCGTCAATCTGCCGGTTACGCTCGATGGCCTGCTCGCGCTTCTCGCGCGCCAGTTTCTCCACTTCGTCCACGTACCGGTGGAGGGTGTCGGCCAAGCCATGAAAATCGAACGGCAGCAGTTCCGCTCCGGCCAGCCGCATCACCGCCGTCCCCGCCGTCTGCGCCAGCGCGCGGCTGTATACAAAGGTAGTGTCGGAAAAGTGGGTGAACCAATAGAAATCGTCGTAGATGGAATGGTAGATGCCGCCACCGTCTTCGCCGCCGAATCCCAGGTTTAACGACGCGATGCCTGCGTGGTCCAGAAACGCCGTGTAGTCGGAGCCCGAACCCAGCGCGCCGATGCGCAGGTCCGGCCGCGTCCGCGCCTCCTCGCGATCCGTCTGCGGCGTCATCCGATTGTCTCCCGCGATGCGCTGCAACTGGGCCCGTCTCCAGACCGTGACCTTGCTCTCCGGGTCAAAGATATCGCGCGCTACGCCGTTGATGAAATGCTCGAGCGAATGCGACCCCTCGACGCCCAGATAGCCGCGGCCGTTACTGTCCGAGTTGATGTACACCGCCGCCTTGCGCCCCAGTTCTTCGGCGTGCTCTTCGACCCATTCGGTCGAGCCCAGCAGTCCCGGCTCTTCGCCGTCCCAGAGGCAGAACAGGATGGTGCGCTTTGGCTTCCAACCCTGCTTGAGCAGAGCCGCCATCGCGCGCGCCTCTTCGAGCACCGCAATCGTGCCGGAGACGGGATCTTCCGCGCCGTTCACCCAGGCGTCATGATGGTTGCCGCGCAGGATCCATTCGTCCGGATACACCGAGCCGGGAATGCGCGCGATCACGTCGTAGATCGGTTTGCGGTCCCAGTTGAATTTCAGTTTCAGATGCACTTTGGCGGGACCTGGCCCGAGGCGGTATGTGATCGGCAGCCCGCCGCGCCACGGCGCCGGCGCCACCCTCCCGTCCAGCGCCGCCAGCAGCGGCTGCGCGTCCGCATAGGAAATCGGCATCACCGGTATCTTGGTCAGCGTCACCGCCTGGTCGAGCGGCAGCCGCTTGGCTTCCGGCGTAGCGCCCACGCCCGGCGTCAGCGGATCGCCCGGATAGACCGGCATGTCCATCACGCTGCCGCGCTGCACGCCGTCTTTGGGACGGTACGGCCCGGCCGGAAAGGCTTGGCCGGGCGTGTAGCCGTCGTCGCGCGGATCGGAGTAAATCAGGCACCCGATGGCGCCGTGCTCGGCCGCCACCTTCGGCTTGATGCCGCGCCAGCTGCCCCCGTAGCGCGCGATCACGATCGCCCCTTTCACCGACACGCCCTGCCGGTCCAGCGTTTCGTAATCGTCCGGCACGCCGTAGTTGACGTATACCAGCGGCCCGGTCACGTCGCCATCAATCGAATACGCGTTATAAGTGGGAAGCTGCTGGTCATGCTGCGATGAAGTGGGATCCACAGCCACGGCCGGCTCCTCGATCTTGGCCACAAAGTGCTCCGGCTCGACCATCTCCAGCAGCCGCTCTTTCGGAGTGGGAAAGAGCACGTCGAAGGTCTCGATGTGCGCGTCCAGCCCCCACTCGAGGAATTTCTCGAGCAGCCACTCCGCGTTGTCGCGGTCGTAAGGCGAGCCAACATGATGCGGCCGCACCGTGAGACGTTCCATGTACGAGCGCATCAGCGCGGCATCCGGAATCGCGCGGAACCTGGTTTCCCAATCGCGCTCCGCGCGCGCCGAATCCGCCGTGAATCCCGCTAACGGCGCGGGCTCCTGCGGAATCGCCATCGGCGACGCAAGGCACAAACCAACCACTACAGCCAGACCGGTTTTCATAAGACCGTTATTGCACACCCCAAACCCGGGCCACAAGGCCGGCTCGACTTCTCGTAGCTAAAGTGGATTATCATGGGCGCTGGCGCGCTAGCGCCATTTCGAGGGAGATTATGGCAGACGAACAGAAGCCCAAAGAGCGCAAAAAGGTCATCGATCCGGAAACCAAAGGCAGCAGTTCGGCCCCTACGGCAAAAACCGCAGGCGCCGCGGGAGGCAAGAAAGCGCCGCCGGCGGAAGTCGCCGTACCTGCGCCAGTTCGACCACAGACGAAGTCGACGAAAATACCGAAACTCCAGAAGAAGAACAAGTCCCGCTTGCCGCGCCGGCAGAAGAAAGCCAACCAAAAGGGTCAAGCCACCCACGGCGAGGTCTGAGTCGGGCGGCACATTGGTCCCCCGCCTTATGAGCAGAGTTGTGATGCTGGCCTCAATGGCCGCGCTGGTTCTGTCGTTTTCTACCCGTGCCGGTTCCTCGCTGCCTGCCACGCAGCACGCGGCGACGTCCTACTATGTCTCCCCTTCGGGCAATGACGCCTGGCCCGGAACCCAGACCCAGCCCTTCTTGACGATTCAATTCGCGGTGAACAAGCTGATGGCCGGAGACACGCTGTTCATCCGCGCTGGGGATTATCACGAGACCGTCGCGCTGGGCAGCTCGGGAACCGCCGCCGCACCTATCACGATCCAGGCCGCCCCCCGCGAGCACCCGACCCTGATTGGGGCCACGCCGGCGGCCGGGCCTTGGACCGCCTATTCCGGCGCGATTTAAAGCGCTTCGTGGCCCAGCCAACCCACCCAGGTCTTTGGCGCCGGGCGGCTGCTCAACGAGGCCCGCTGGCCCAACACGCCTGTCGAAGATTTCGCGGACATGACTTACGCTCTGGCCGACTCGGGCACCCAGGATTACATCACATATTCCGCTCTTCCCGACGTCGACCTGACCGGCGCCTGGGTTCGTGTGATGGCCGGCGAGTCCTGGGTGGCTTACGACCGCCAGATCGTCTCCTACGACCGGGCTTCCGGCACATTGACTTTTTCCGCGCCCATCAACGCCTTGTCCGAACTGATACCGCGCCGCGGGAACCACTTCTTCGTGTTCGGGACGCTGGAGCTGCTGGATTCGCCCGGCGAGTGGTGGTGGGATCCCAACCGGCAGCAGCTTTACGTCTGGATGCCGGACAGCGCCTCCCCGGCGGGCCGCACCGAGGCCGGAGTCGCCCCCGCCGTGCTGGACCTCAGCGGGCAGTCCTATGTAATCGTCAAGGGACTCTCCGCGCGCGGCGGCTGGTTCAACTTGCAGAACAGCGCCAATTGCACCTTGCGGGATTTTCACCTGAGGGCGCCGAACTGGATCCGCACCTTTGACGGTTACGCGGTCTGGCCGCAATACCTGGGCGGCGTGGACGTCTCCGGGAGTGGAAACCTCCTGGATAGCGGACTGGTGCAGAACGCCGGCCGCAGCGGGATTCACATCGCAGGGAGCGGCAACACCGTCCGGCAGGTGACCGTAGAAGATCAGGGATGGAACTGGGCCAGCGAGGTTGGCATCAACATGTACGGCGGGGACAAACCATCGTGCAGAACAACACCATCCTGCGGTCGGCCATGGCGGGCATGTATCTCGCGCCCGGTTCCCGCGTCCTGAACAACCTGGTGGAAGACGCGTGCCTGTTCGTCGAGGACTGCGGGAACGTGGACGCCTGGAGCATGGACGGCCAGGGGACCGAAATCGCCTACAACGTTTTCATCAACAACCATGCCCGGTGGGGCGGCGCCATCCACCTGGACGCGGGAAGCCTGAACTTCCGCCTGCACGACAACTTTGCGGAAGGGATGGCGTGGAACGGCGTCAACATAACGAATATCAACGACATCGAGAACAGCACCTTTGTCGGCATTGGAGACGCTCAACTGTGATGGCGTCAGCGAAGCCGACCTTCTGCAACTCCTCGACAGCGCTCATCGTCGGAGCGACGGCGAGAACCTCGCGACCCGCATCCATCAGGGCGCGTCGCAGTCCCTCGAGAGTCGCGGTCTTGCCGGTGCCGGCCGCGCCGCTGATACTGATCGCACGGTCCCGCGATTGAAGGACAAACTCCACTGCCTGCTTCTGCTCGGCGCGCAAACGGTCGAAGACGACAGACGAGTCCGTGCCACCGAGCGGCTCGAATGCGCCAAGTCCGCGGTTGACGGTTCCAATCATGTGTCGTTCGCGCTCCAGAGTCATCGCTGTTGCGACCTCGCGGCCCGACCGCAAGATCTTGCCCGTGGATTCCTGCAAATTCAGTTCGCCCTTCAAGTCGGCAAGCCTGATTCGCCCTCGGCCATGCCGCAAGGCCTCGGTGAGTAGTTCATCTTCCGATGCAACCGATACGCGCTCGAAGATGTGGTCAACGGCGTGCTCCAATGACGGCGCGCTCGGATCGACAGCAACTGATGTAAGCCGTGCGGCGCCTCTCACTGCCCCGAGTGTCCGTGCTTCGTCCGGAGTGAGCCGCTCCTGCTGCTCCTTCCGCAGGTCGCGCGTCGAAATCTCGGTGAGTTTGTCGGCGCGGGATTCTCGAACCAGGACAGCGACCTCGTTGTCCGTCGGCCCGCCGCCCGTGCTGCTCGACGAAGGCTTCGATAGCCAAGTCGCGTTGACGGCTCCTCTGGCTGAACTTTGCCAGCAGGTCCGCCGGGACGCCGCGAATCTCGAAACCGGAATCACGCCCCTTCGCGTCACGCTGGCTCTCGATTTCGTAGCCGATGGCTTTCACCTCGCGTGCCAACGCATTCCGGTAGACCTCCGACAAGTAGGCCCGACGTCCGTGGATCTCCGTCGCTTGTAACGCCTTCCAGCGGCCTTCCGCACCATCAAACGTCAGGTTCGCCGCAACGGCGTGAGTGTGCAGTTGCGCGTCGAGTTCGCGGCTGGTGTCGTGATGGGAGAGCGCGAAGTACGTCTGCGATCAGATGGGCCATTCAAGTATCCAGGTCACCTTCGACACCTACGGACGCCTCTTCCCGAACTCACGCGCAACAGCAGCAAAGAAGCTGCAACAGGCGATGTTCACAGGGAGAAAAAACGGGTTTGGTAGCAGTTTGGTAGCAAAACGCGGAAAACGGAGGAAAAATACAGAGACGGGAGCAGAGGAAGGCTGATCGCTATCTCCTTGGTTTAGCGGGAAATACGAGCGAAGGAGTTTTGGTTGCGGGGGAAGGATTTGAACCTTCGACCTTTGGGTTATGAGCCCAACGAGCTACCAGACTGCTCCACCCCGCACTTTTATCCTAACGCAAGGCTGGGTTGCGGGTCAACGTGCAGTGCGTACCTCGCCGCTCCTTCCGCGCGCCGCGACATCCGGCGCGAATGCGGTTGGTGGTTGCCGGAACGCGACCCGAGCGGGCAGCCGGGGTCCATCAGTTGGCGGCGTTCAGTTTCGGTTGAAACTCGGTGATCTGGAACGACTGGCGGACGATCTCGCGAGCCTCGTCGATCCCGCTCACCTCGCCCGCGCCGATGGCCTGCACCAGCAGGTTGCCGGCGGCGGTGGCTTCGATCGGGCCGGCCACCACCTTGCGCCCCGTCCTGTCCGCCACGAGTTGGTTGAGCAGCGAGTTGCGCGAGCCGCCGCCCACGATGTGGATGGTGTGAATCCGGCTCCGGGTGAGGCCCTCCAACCCTTCGAGCACCTCGCAGTAGCGGTGCGCCAGGCTCTCCAGAATGGTACGGCAGAATTCACCCTTGGTTTTGGGAGCCTCGAGCGAATGCTCGGCGCACCAGGCTGCGATGCGCGCCGGCATGTCGCCCGGCTGCAGGAAATCGTCCGGATCGACGATGGTCTGCGCCGGGCCGGCCGCCTCGGCCATCTGCATGAGTTCGTCGTAGCCGAAGCGTTCGCCCTCCGCCGCCCAGGCGCGGCGGCATTCCTGCAGCAGCCACAGGCCGGCGATATTCTTAAGCAGGCGCGTGCAGCCGCCCACACCGGCTTCGTTGGTGAAGTTCAGTTTGTACGACTGCTCGTCGATCACCGGCGCAGCGGATTCCACGCCCATCAACGACCAGGTGCCGGAGCTGATATAGCACCAGCCATCGCCGCGGGCGGGAACCGCCGCCACCGCCGATGCCGTGTCGTGCGATCCCACCGCGTGCACCGGCACGGCGCCCAGGCCGGTCGATTCGGCGAGCCGCGGCAGCAGTGCCCCGAGCGTGCATCCGGGCTCGATCAGTTCCGCCAGGATGCGGCTCGGAATGCCGAGCCGCTGCAGCATGTCGGTGGCGAAGCAGCGTGCCTTGGGATCGTAGAACTGCGAAGTGCTCGCGATCGTCACTTCATTGCGCTCGACGCCGGTCAGCCAGTAATTGAGCAGGTCCGGCATGAACAGCAGCCGCCCTGCATTTTCGAGCGCCGCCGAGTGCGCCAGCCGCATCGAGTATAACTGGTACAACGAGTTGATCGACATGATCTGGATGCCGGTGCGGGCGAAGACCTCGGCGCGCGGCACGGTTTCGAACAGCCGGTCCGGGACGCCGTTGGTGCGCGGGTCGCGGTAATGGCGCGGGCAGTCGATCAACCCGCCGTCGGCGCCCACCAGTCCGAAATCGACGCCCCAGGTATCCACGCCGATCCCGGCCGGTTTCACGTGCCGCTCGCGCCCGGCAATGGTGAGACCCTCGACGATTTCATGGAACAGGCGAAAGGCGTCCCAATAGAGGCCGGCGGGCAACTCCACGGGCTGGTTGGGGAAGCGGCGAATTTCTTCGATCTCCAGTCGCCCGCCCGCCAGGCTGCCCAGGATCACCCGCCCGCTTTCCGCGCCCAAATCCGCCGCAAGATAGCTCGCCATGCTGCGCGTCATTGTAACGCACTAATTCACTAATTCGGGGACAGGCTGGACTGCACTGAGACACGGAAATTAGGGACAATTTTCACCGGTGTACCCGAGGCAGGTACGCTTCTCGCCTTCGCCGGCGGCCTGCTCGCCCTCGCGGCGCTGCGTCTCCGCAAATCCCGCGGCGCAACCGGTGCGGGGTTCGCCAACCAGGGTTAAAATGCTAACGCGGGACCCCGCAGCCGTTGCGTCCGCCCCTTGCCGCCGATGCCTCAATCCAGTTAGAATTCCCAGCCATGAAGCTATCGCTCCTCGTCGTGCCGTTGCTCGCGGGCGCGCTCTCCCTCGCGGCGCCTGCTCCGCCCATCCCGGTTATCTTCGACACCGACATCGGCAACGATGTGGATGACTGCCTGGCGCTGGCCATTCTCCACGGCTTCGCTTCCCGCGGCGAGATCCGCCTGGCCGCCGTCACCATCACCAAGGACAATCCGTGGGCAGCCCGGCTGGCCTCGGCCATCGACATCTTCTATGGCCGTCCCAACGTGCCCATTGGCGTGGTCCACGACGGCCAGACCAAGGATGACGGATACCTCAAAAAGGCAATCGATGCCGGGCACTACCGGTATCGCGATCATCCGGAAGACGCGGTCACCGTGCTGCGCCGCGTGCTCGAGTCGGAAACGGATTCGAGCGTGGTGATCGTTCAGGTGGGCTTCAGCACCAACCTGGCGCGCCTGCTCGATTCGCCGGGAGGCCGCGCGCTGGCTGCCCGAAAAGTGAATCGCCTGGTTATGATGGCCGGGGATTTCTCGGGCGGTGGACCCGAATACAATGTCAAGACCGATATTCCCGCCGCGCAGAAACTTGCCGCCGAGTGGCCTGGCCCGATCTACTGGAGCGGGTTTGAGGTAGGCCGCACCATCAAATACCCGGCGCGCAGCATCGAGCGCGACTTCGGCCCGCCGGGCGCGAACCCGGTGGCCGACGCCTATCGCAACTACCTCGCCATGCCTTATGATCGCGAGACCTGGGACCTGACTGCCGCTCTCTACGCCGTGCGGCCCACCGACGGCTACTTCACCGTCTCCGCGCCGGGCCGGGTCACGGTGGATGCGCAAGGCATGACCGCCTTCAAGCCCGAGGACGGCGGCCAGCATCACCTGCTTTCGGTCGACGATGCGCAGCGCGCGCGGATTCTCGAAGCTTTCCTGTGGCTGTGCACGCAGCCGGCCCGTTAGGCGGCGTTTCGGACGGCGGGTTGACAGACGGGTTGACAGGCAGGTTGACGGACGAAAGCGTCTGTCCCACTTTGCCGCGTGGGGCAGGCGCCCCGGTTTTCGGGTCCGAGGCGGATTTCGCCTGCCAACTCGCTCAGATTTTGACGCCCGGGTAGCGGGCCGCCATCCACCGCACGAATTTTTCCGGCGCGGCCATGGTGGAAAGCCTGCCTTGCCGCACCAGCGCCCAATCGTCGAACTTGCCCGACTGCTTGATCTCTGCGAGTGTGGTCGGCGGCGAGAGGCGCGCCGTGAACTCCAGTTCCACCACCGCCGATTTTGCGTTCTTCGGATCGGGCCGCGGTTGGCCGCCCACCGTGGCCAGACCCACCACCGCGGAATTGCCGCCGCTATGATAGATGAAAATCCGGTCGCCGGGCCGCATCTCGAGGATGGCGCGCACCGCCTGTGGATTGGTGACGCCGTCCCACACCGTGCGCGTGTCCCGCTCCAGGTCGTCGAGCGAATAGGTCTCCGGGTCGGTTTTGGCGAGAAACGAAGCCATAGCCAACTCTAGCAGGTTCAAAAGCGGTCCGAAAACGGTACTCCCAGCACTGGACCAGATTTAGTTGTAGCATCAAACTATATAAGTACAGTAAAGTTGTAGCATAGCTCCGATGCAGATTCGCGACATTCGAGCCACCACGGTGACGGTTCCCCTGGAAGCCCCGCTGCGCCACGCCAATGGCTGCCACTGGGGCCGCTTCGTGCGGACCATCGTGGAAGTGGAAACCGATAACGGGCTGATCGGCCTGGGTGAAATGGGCGGTGGCGGCGAATCCGCCGAAGCCGTGTTCCGCGCGCTGAAGACCAGCCTGGTGGGGCACGATCCGGCGCGTCTGGAAGAAATGCGGTTTCGCATCGCCAATCCCACCGCATCGCTGTACAACAACCGGACGCAGGTGCTGGCGGCGCTGGAATTCGCTTGCCTCGACATCCTGGGCCAGGCCTGGGGCGTGCCGGTTTCGGAAATCCTGGGTGGCCGACTGCGCGACCGCGTCCGTTTCGCGACCTATGTTTTCTTTCGCTACCCGGATCCGCGCACGGGCGCGGGCGAGGTCCGCACCATTGACCAGGTGATTCGCCAGGTGGGCGAATGGAAGCGGCGCTTCGGTTTCTCCACCCACAAGTTGAAAGCCGGCGTGTTTCCACCGGATTATGAACTGGAAGTCTACCGCGCGCTAGCCGCCGCATTTCCCGGCGACTCCTTGCGCTTCGACCCGAACGGCGTGTGGAGCGTCGAACAGGCCATCCGTTTCGGCCAGGCCATCGAGGGCCTTCGCAACGACTATCTGGAGGACCCCGTCTTCGGTCTGAACGGCATGCGCCGCACGCGGCAGATGGTGCGCGTGCCGCTGGCCACCAACACCGTGGTGGTGAACTTCGAACAACTGGCCGCCAACGCGCTCGATACCG
>Ga0181521_10001242_pt1 | contig 31783 bp, 29 predicted proteins | sample PEATcosm2014_Bin_32_FD_119764 | JGI IMG/M metagenome (GOLD analysis project Ga0181521, IMG submission 119764) | Peatland microbial communities from MTU Mesocosm Facility, Houghton, MI, USA - PEATcosm2014_Bin02_60_metaG | ecosystem: Environmental > Terrestrial > Soil > Wetlands > Peat | place...
CCGGACGCGCGCTTTGACGCTAACCATCCCCATATCCGAGGTAGGAACCGTGTGCGTTAGGAGCGCCAGCACGGGTCTGTGCGGGGGGCAGTGGGCAACCGCTGTCCCTACCGCGACCCCCACAATTCACGGAGACCGGGGGTGCCTCGCCAGGCCTGTGCGGTATGATGTGAATGCGGCCTCATGGCAGTACCCACCACACCAACTGGAATCGACGAAGCCACCCTGGTTGCGCAGGCGCGCGAGGGCGATACGCAAGCCTTCGCCGAGCTGGTGCGCCGCTACGAGGGCAAAATCTTTCGCCTCGCGCAGCATGTCACCAACAACCGGGAAGATGCCGAGGACGTGCTGCAAGAGACCTTCATGAAGGCCTACGAGCATCTCGACCAGTTCCAGGGCAACTCCAAGTTTTACACCTGGATCGTACGCATCGCGGTCAACCAGGCGCTCATGAAATTGCGCCGCCGCAAAGCCGATAAATCCGTGTCCATGGATGAAACCATCGATACCGGCGAAGATACCATCGTGCGCGAGATCGCAGCCTGGGGCGAAGATCCCGAACAACGCTTCTCCCGCCAGGAACTGGGCGAGATTCTGGACACCGCGATTCAGAGCCTGGAGCCGCCTTACCGCTCCGTTTTCGTCCTGCGCGACATTGACGATCTGTCCACCGAGGAAACGGCCGAGGCGCTGAACCTTTCCGTCCCCGCGGTGAAGAGCAGGCTGCTGCGGGCACGCCTTCAGTTGCGGGAAAAGCTGAGCCGTTACTTCAAACGCAAGGGAGATGACGCCTTTGCTTACCTGTAAAGAGTTTCTGCGCGAATTGAGCGATTATCTGGACGAATCGCTGGATGCCGAGATCCGGGCGAAGCTGGAAAAGCATATCACCGAGTGTCCCAACTGCTGGGTGATCGCCGACACCACCCGCAAGACCATCCAGATCTACAAAGGCATGGAGCCGTACCCGATTCCCGACGATGTTCAGGACCGGCTCATGAAGGCGCTGGAAAAGAAAATCGCCGCCCGCGAGGGATAATCGCGTCAGCCGCTACTTCACCGCAAATGTCACTCCCGGCTGGCTGCGCCGCGAAACGGTTGCGTCTCCAATGGAAACCGTGATCGGAATTGCCGCGCCCGTGGAGACCGTTGGCGGAACGATGGCATTGATCTGCACCAGCCCGGCCACCGCGCCGGGCGTCGCTCCCGCATAGCTGACCACCGCCGGTTGCCCGTTGATATCCACGCGCGCCGTGAGGTCGGCCAGCGCCCCGGCCGCCGTGGGAACGGTCCCATCGGGAACCGGCGTCGCCAGTTCGCCCAGGCCCGTCGCATAAATGATGATCGTGGATCCGCGCGGCGCGGCATTGGTGGCCGAGTTGATGGTGTATGCGGCGGTCGTCGAATTGTAATTCAAAATCGCCGCCTGCCCCTGTCCCAACCCTCCGAAGGTGAAGGTCCCCGGATCTTCCGCTACTACCGTGAGCGGGAACGCACCCGTGGAAACCCCTCCATTCCAAACGGTCGCCGTGACCGTCGTGTCATTGGTTCCCAGCACCGACTCCACTTCAGCCGGAACCACCGCATTGATCTGATTACTCGACACCATGATAATGGGGGCAAACACCGGCGGCCCCAAGCCAATCTGGAATGACACTTGAATCCCATCCAACTCCGGCAGATACGTCGCCGGCGTCCCCGATGGCGTTGCCGTCATGGCGGTGGCCGGTCCCAGGTTCTGCCCGAATATCGAAACGATTTCCCGCGGGGCCACCGAGGTCAATCCCGGGGCGACCGGATCGGGCAAGGTCCCGGTTTGCGTGGCTGTCGCCAGGTAGCTGGCCGCGTTGACGACGGCAGTGACGGCCGGTGAGTTGGCGGGAGTGACCGTGAAGGTGGTGGTCGCCGGAAGTTGTCCCGGATTGTCCGGCGGCGCCGGATTGGTCACCGCCAGAGTCCACACGCCCGGCGCGGCCAGATATGCGGCGTTCACCGTCGCCTGCAGCACTTCGGCGCTCAACAACGTGGAAGTCAGCGTAATCGGCGGGTTCACGCCCTGCTGCAAGGTCACCACCGATGTGGCGAAGAAGTTGTAGCCATAGATGGTAATTACCGGGTTGACGGTCGGCCCCGCGATGACGCTGGATGGAAAGATGGCCAGATTCGCGTTCAATTGCGGCGCGCCCGCCGATATCACCAGATTTACCGCAATGGTCGCCGATCCGTTCACGGCGCTGTTCGCCGCGATGGTCACGGTTCCGCCGTAACTGCCCGGGTTTAAACCCGACACCGTGGCCGGGTCCAGCGCGACATAGATGGGCACTTCGTTTCCGGAAAGCGCGACGCCGCTGGTCTCCAGGCTCGGCAGTTGGCCAGACTGATACACGCGCAGCCATACCGGCGTGGCGCCGCTGCTTCCCGATCCGGAGCCGGTTGCCTTTATATTGGCCGTCGTGACATTGAATGGAATGATATTCCCGTTGGAGGCCACGTCCAGCTCGCTGAACCCCGGTTGGACGCCGTTGGGATCTTCCGTCGTATAGGTATAAATCAGGGTGGCGGAAGTGGCGCCCGGCGCCGCCGGGGCATAATTCGCCGACGGAGACGTTACCACCAGGATCGAGGGCGGGTTCGAAACCAACAGCGTCACCCCCAAGACCACCGAATTCATTCCCGCCGTGACCGTTATCGTCGCGGGGTAGTTGTTCGGCGTCAATCCGGTGGGGTTGGCGATCACGGTCAACGACAGGGGCGCATAACCCGTATTGGGCGTCACGGCCAGCCAACCGGGCGGCGAAGACGCCACGGCCACGGTGAGCGGCGTGCTGGCGGCAACCGACGCCGCCAGCGAAATGGTCACCTTGCCGGCAGCCGGATAAGTGGTGCTGCCCACCTGATAGGAAAAGGTGAGCGACGTGGGCAGGGCAGTGGGAGTTTGCGCCGCGGCGGGAGTGGCGGCCAGCGCCGCCCATACTGCCAGGGCCGCCGCGGCTGCGAACGAGTTCTTCATGTCCCGTATATCGTCAGCAACCCCGCAAAACTTGAGAGTGCTCCGCAAGATTTCGTCCGGCGCGGCAGTACACTGGATCATGACCTATTCACGCCGCGATCTCGGGATGCTGCTGCCCGTGCTGGCCGCCGCCGGCGCTTCCGCCCAGACATCCTCCAAACTACCCTCGCATGTCTATCAATTCGAGGATCTCCCGGTGCGCACCAACGGCCAGAACCAGTCGCGCGCCGTGCTCAACGGCGAGACCCACAGCGGTTTCTTCATCGAGGTCCACATCAGCGATCTCGGCGCCGGTCTCTCTCCGCACCCTCCCCACAAACACGTTCACGAGGAAATGGTGCTCCTGCTGGAAGGCCAACTGGACGCCACCGTGGGCGGCCAAACTTCCCGCATGACCCCCGGCTCCATCGCCTACTTCGCTTCCGGCGACGAACACGGCACGCGCAACCCCGGCCCCGGCCGCGCCCGCTACACCGTGCTGGCCCTCGGCCACGATTCCTGAGTACGTTGTTTCCGGGTTGACAGACGGGGTTCCCTCTGGATCCTGTTCCACGTCCGGTTACGCGATGTCCGAGGCAAGCGTGCTATGCTGAATCCGGATGTTCAGCCGCCAGCGTAAAGCCCGTATTTTGTTCGGAATATCGGACCTTATCCTGGCTACCCTGGCATTCGAAGCGGCCTATCGGACGCGCGCCATCCTGCACCTGGAGAACGAATTCTACCTCACCGTGGAGCGCAAAGCTCTGGTCCTGGGCTTCGCTCTGCTGGCGTGGGTAGCGGTAGGGCTCTGGCTGGAGGTCTACGAAAAGCTCGATTCCGCGCATCCCGGCATCATCCTGCGCGATGCCGCGCGCCAGTGCTGCTACGGCACGCTCGGCCTGGTGGTCTTCGAATATCTCCTCCGCCTGGAACTCAGCCGTATCTTCGTGACGCTGTTCGCCTGCTCCGCCTGGGTCCTGCTGGTGCTTTTCCGCCTCACCGCGGGAAGGGTGGTGGGGGTCATCCGGCGCGAATTCGCCGCGCCCCACTACGTCATGGTGGTAGGCACCGGGGAACGCGCCCTGCGCATGGCTCGCGCGCTGGAGCATTCGGCCGATTACGGCATCCGGCTGCTGGGATTTCTCTCCGAACACCCGAGCGGCGCCCTCGACCCGCCGGAGATCGCGCTGGAGGCGATGTATAAGGTCTACCCCATCGGCGAGCTGCATTCCGTCCTGCGCCGCCACGTGGTGGACGAAATCGTATTCGCCGTGGGCAGCGAAAGCCTCGCCCAACTCGAAGAGGTCTTCCTGTTGTGCGACGAAGAGGGCGTGCGCACGCGCGTAGCCGTGGATTTCTTTCCGCACGTCAACAGCACGGTTTCGCTCGACCGCCTGGGCGCCACGCCTTTGCTGACGTTCTCCGCCGCTCCTTATGACGAAGTGCGGCTGGTGCTCAAACGTTTCCTCGATATCCTGATTGCCGCCGCCGGCCTGCTGGTGCTCTCCCCCTGCATGCTGGCGATCGCCATTCTCATCCGCCTCACCTCGCCCGGCCCCGCCATTTTCCGCCAAGTGCGCTGCGGACTCAACGGCCGGCGCTTCCTGTTCTACAAATTCCGTTCCATGTGCCAGAACGCCGAAGAGCTCAAGCCTTCCCTGGCGCATTTGAACGCCAAGGACGCGGTGGCTTTCAAAATTCCGCGCGATCCGCGCCTCACCAGCATCGGCCGCTATCTGCGCAAGTTTTCCATCGACGAATGGCCGCAGCTTTGGAACGTTCTGCGCGGCGATATGTCGCTGGTCGGTCCCCGTCCCGCCGTCCCCAGCGAGGTGGATCAGTACCAGCGCTGGCAGCGCCGGCGGCTGCGCATGCGGCCCGGCCTGACCTGCCTGTGGGCCGTCTCCGGCCGCGACAACCTGGATTTCGAAACCTGGATGAAAATGGATATGCAGTACATTGATAACTGGTCGCTGGCTCTCGATTGGAAGATCCTCCTGCGAACCATCCCGCGCGTCCTCACGGGCCACGGAGCCAATTGAAGGGCGGAGTTGAAAGATGCATCTGGTGCCTACCCAAGAAGAAGTCGTCGCCGTGTTGCGCGACACCGGCGCTTTGCGCCAGGGCCATTTCCAATACCCCAGCGGGCTGCATTCCAACGAATACCTCCAGGTGCCCCTGGCGCTGCGCTATTCCCAGACCCTGCGCATGCTCTCGGTGGGGCTGAGCCGCAAATTGCGCGCCCATCCCGAGATTCGCGCCATCACCCAGGAGCTTTCCATCGTCGTTCCCATGACCGGCGGGCTGCCCGTGGCTTTCGGGGTGGCCGATGCCCTGCGCGCCAAACAGGTTTACTGGACCGAGCGCGAGAACGATAACGAACCGCTGCACTTCCGCCAGTTCGTGGAACCCCGCAAAGGCGAGCCGGTGGTTCTGGTGGACGATATTCTGCGCACCGGCCAGAAACTGGCCGAGTGCAAGCAACTGCTGGAATCCTACGGCGCGCAAGTGATGGGACTGGCCGTCATCATTTATCAGCCCAACCCCGGAACCCTGAATTTCGGCGACCTTCCGCTCTATTACCTGGCCAAGCTGGACGCCAGCTATGCGGTGAATAGCGAGCAATGCGCCTGGTGCCAGAAGGGCGTACCACTACAGAAAGCTTGGTTATAGCTGCAAAAATTGCGTTCCGCGCGGTTCAACTTTACGGATCCGAAGGACTTATATCGCTTACCGCGGCCTGCCTCAATTCTGTGCAGATTGTGACAAAGGCATTACCGGATAGGTGATTCGGCGTCCAATCGCCCCGATTTCCACAGCTTTTTCCACTGCCCGGTGGAAAAGCGGAGAGACACATTTATTTTTGGCGGGCCAACTACCGAAGCAAGCGATCCGCATATCCCCAATGGGAACAGACGAAGCGCGCCACAAGGTGCTAAATTGGGACTGAATTTTACCGTCATGAGATCCGCCCGCCGCGTTTGCTTTGCCGCCATTTTCACTTGCGCCGCGCTGTGCGCCCAGGAATCCGACGGAAAACTCGCGCCTTACTACCCCACGCCGCAAAGCATCGTGGAAAAAATGCTGCAACTGGGCAGCCTGAAAGCCGGAGAAAAGGTGTTCGACCTGGGCTCCGGGGATGGCCGCATCGTCATCATGGCCGCCCAAAAATTCCATGCCGACGCCATTGGCGTGGAACTGGATAAAGATCTCTGCCGCCAAAGCCTGGAGAGAATCCGTAAACTCGGGCTGGAAAAGACCGCCCATATCGTCAACGGCGATCTGCTGGCCCAAAATTACAGCTCGGCTGACCTGGTCACGGTTTATCTGCTTCCCGATTCCATCAACAACAAAGTTCAGCCCATGCTCGACAAGCAACTGAAGAAGGGTGCGCGCGTGGTGGCCCATGATTTCGAATTCCGCAACTGGACTCCCGAAACGGTGGAGCAGATCGGGGACGACGGCGAAGGCCGCAGCCACACCTTGTATCTATATCGAAAGTAACGTGTTTTTTCCTCTGAAGTTCGACTCGACCGGCTACCTCGCGTGGGCCAGGGTCCTGTTGTCGGCCGCTGCCCTGGTAGTGAGCCATTTCTATCTGCCCGAGGCCGCGCTGCCGTTCCTGGGCCTGCTGGGGCTGTATTTCGTCTATGCCGCGGTGGTGGCTTTCCGGCCCAGGGTGCAAAGCGGCATGCTCGGGCTATTGGCGCTGTTCGGAGATACCGTTTATTTCCTGGTGGTGGCCGGCTATGGCACGGAGCGGCTGGCGTGGATCGCTTCGCTTCTGATCCTGTTTCTGATGATCGAAGCCCTGGTTTTCCACGGCGCCGTCGAGGTGGTGATGATCACCCTGGTGGGGTTGGTGTTCTGCGCCATCCTGCCCAACGTGGCGCTGCTGCGGCTGGATCGCACCGTCCTGGTCGCCGGCACACTGGCGTGCGGCTTTGCCTTCTACAATCGCCGCTACCGCTCCACCCTGGACAAGCTCAAACAGGGGTTGCACGAAGCGGGCATCGCGGCGGAAAAGGCCCGCGATCTGGAGCGGCAGCGCATCGCCTCCGACTTCCACGATGGCCCTCTGCAGAGCTTCATCAGCATGCAAATGCGCCTGGAGATCCTGCGCAAGCTGCTGGAACGCGACAACGAAGCCGGCATGCGGGACCTGCAGCAGCTCCAGGTGCTGGCGCAATCGCAGATTCGCGACCTGCGCACCTTCCTGCACGCCATGCGGCCGGTGGATGTGGATGGAGCCAACCTGGTCTCCAGCGTGCGCCGCACGGCCGAGAGTTTTCAGAAGGAGAGCGGTATTCCGGTGACCTTCCTGGGCACTAACTCGCCCGTCGGGCTGCCGCAGGAGATGAGCCTGGAAGTGCTGCAAATGATCCGCGAGGCGCTGCACAACGTGCAGAAGCACGCGGCCGCCACGCGGGTCGCCGTGGCCATGGAGAAATCCGAGCGGACACTGGAGATTTCGGTGGACGACAACGGCCACGGCTTCAATTTCGCCGGCACCTACAATCTGGAGGAGCTGGAACTGCTGCGCCTCGGGCCCGCCAGCCTGAAACGCCGCGCGCGCTCCCTTAACGCCGATCTGCAGCTCGAATCGCGTCCCGGCCGGGGCGCCGGCGTGAGGTTCCGAGTCCCCTTGCAATGAAGGCTCTCCGCCTCGCCAGCTTGGTTCTTGCCAACCTGGTTCTGGCCGGCTGCGGCCGTTATGCCGAGTTCAGCTTGCCGCCGCTTTCCGGAGGCGCGGCTACCCAGGCCTTCACATTCGAAGAGCACCCCACTCCGGTTATGTTTCGCGGCGGCGCGAGCGACGTACTGAATCCATCGGTCGTGCCATCCCCGGCTGGTTCGGGCCTGTTGAATCTATACTCGGTTTTCGATGGCCGCACCTGGCGCACCGCCCTGGCCACCAGCGCGGATGGGCTCGCCTGGCAAACCCAAGGCGTGGTGCTCGCGCCCGATTCCCGCACGTGGGAGTCTTCCTATATCGCCGCCAACGGGTCCGTGCTCCTTTATGGCGGCCGTTTCTGGTATTGGTATCAAGCCGGTCCCAGGCGCGCGCCGCGTATCGGCCTGGCGCGCTCCGCCGATGCCCGCGCGTGGCGGAAAGAGCCCGATCCCGTCCTGAATGCCGGCCCCTATATGAGCTGGGACGAACGCGCCGTGGCCGATCCCTACGTCCTGCGCATCGGCTCCTTTTTCTACCTGTATTACCTGGGGCAGGATCGCGCCGATCCGCCTCGCCAGCGCATTGGCCTGGCGCGCTCCGCCGATGGCATTCATTGGACCAGGCTGCGTTCCAATCCCGTGCTGGACCTGGATGGCGAAGCCGGCCTGGGCGAACCGGCGGTGTGGCAATCGCACGGGTTTTACTGGATGCTCTACACCGTCCGCAATTTCGACGAAACCCGCTACCTGCAACTGGCGCGCTCCACCGATGGCGTGCATTGGAGCAAACTTCCCGCCGCCATCCACGGCTCGCAAGCGTGGGATTCGCAGGTGATCTGCGACGCGGCCGTGCTGGTCGAGCCGGGCGAAATCCGCGTCTGGTTCGGCGGCGGCGACCGGCCATCCCCGGACGAAAATCTCCACGGCCAGATCGGTTACGGAACCCTCCGGTATTGAGGCTAAAACAGCGACATCTGCTGGTCGTATTCGCTGGCGCGGCGCTGTTCCAGGCGCAGGGCTTCGGCGGAGCGTCCCCAGGATTCCAGAATCCAGACCATTTCGCGGGCGGATTCGTCCAGCACGGCGCGGTCTTGGCGGCTCCCGGCGGCATCGTGCCACTGGCTCATGAGCTCGAAGCATTCGGCCATGCGGCCGGCGTCGCGGGCGATGCGGCGGCCCATACGCGCCTGCGCGCAGATTTCTTCCCACGGCGCCGCGAGTGCGGCCAGCGCCTTCTGCGCGGTGCGCAGCGGATCGATCGTGGAGGGGCCGGCCTGGTTGACGATGAGGGCCGAGGAACGGCCGCCGAAGGCCAGATCTTCCGAGCCTTGTTCCAACAGGAAGAGAAAGCGGTGCGCGGAGCAAAACTCGCGCAGGCGTTCGAGGTTGCTATCCAGATCGCCCTCGAGGCGCAGGCCCAACTGGGCGGCCAGATCGCCGGCCAGCGCGGCCATGCCGCGGCCGCCGCATTCCAGGCGAAAGACCTCGTCGAAATCGGCGCGGTAAGCGCGCACGAACTCGAAGGCGAGGGCGGCGCTTTCCAGGTATTCGACGCCCGGCCGGTCGGCGATGGCGATGGCGGTGATCTCCAGTTCCGCTTCGGCTTCTTCCCTGGGCGCGCCCGCGAGGTCCGGCGGCTGGAAGGAGGCTTCGCGGTCGCGCACCCAGCGCTTGAGGCGGCGCAGGCCCTTGAGCGCGGGCGGCTGGCAAACGAACAGCGGCGCCAGCACTTTGGGCGGAATGCAATCGTCGCACTTGACGAAGCCGACGCGGACCCCCTCGGCGGCGGGCTCGCGCACCAGGGCGTCTTCCCATTGGGCGCGCGGCCAGCGGGAAGGCATCGAGCTGCGCGAAAAGAGCGCGAGCACGATATCGGCCATGCGGCCATCGCGGGCCTTCCCGGCCAGGTCTTCGCCCTCGCGCATCCGGCCTTCTTCGAGCAGCACGCGCACGGCGGCGCCGCGTTCCAGAAACTCGGCGATGCGGGCGGCCAGGGCGCGATCGGCCGCGGCGTAGCAAGGAAAGACGGTGGGGATTAGAGCTTGCACGCGAGAGCCAGTCCATCTCCCAGGGGAACCAGTGTCAAGGCGATCCGCGGATCGTCGTGAAGTTTGCGGTTGAAGGCGCGGATGAATTCGGTTTCCGGATCGCGGTCGGCGGCATCGGCCACCTGGCCATGCCAGAGGACGTTATCGGCGACGATCACGCCGCCGGGGCGAATCAGCTCCATGGCGCGATCGTAGTAGGCGCAATAGCCGGCTTTATCGGCGTCGATGAAGGCCATGTCGAACGAGCCGGCGCGGCCGGAAGCGAGCAGGGCATCGAGGGTTTCGAGAGCGGGGCCGAGGCGCAGCTCGACGCGGTCCTCCACACCGGCTTCGCGCCACGTCTGGCGGGCGCGGGCGGTATATTCTTGGCTCACATCGCAGGCCAGGACGCGGCCTCCCGGGGGCAGCGCCAGCGCCACCCAAGTGGAACTGTAGCCCATGAAGGCGCCGACTTCGAGGGTTTGCTTCGCCCCGCTGACGCGCGCCAGGAAGTGCAGGAACTGGCCCTGTTCGGGCGAGGTTTGCAGGGAAGCGCGCGGGTGACTGGCGCTTTCCTCGCGCAGACGGCGGAGGGGCGCAGGTTCGTGGAGGGTGACCTGGCGGAGGTAGTCGGCCAGAGCGGGAGTGAGGGGAGTGTGGACGCGCGACATGGAAGTTTCAATTTTAGCGCGAGGTAAGGCATGCGCCGGCGGCGGTAGCCGACCGCCGCGCAGGCTGCCAGCCTGCCCTACGCAGCCGGTGCATAATGAGAGTTTCCCCTTGTAATGCAACCTTCCCATTCCCGCACACGGACGGTCGCGGTGGTTTTCGCGGGATTTTGCGCGTTCCTCACGCTGTATGCGCCGCAGCCTCTGCTGCCCATGCTGAGCGCGGCGTTCCACGCGTCGGCCACGGCGGTCAGCCGCCTGATCACGGTTTCGACCCTGGCGGTGGCGATGGCTGCGCCGTTTGCCGGGGTGGTCGCGGACCGGGTCGGGCGCAAGCGGGTGATCGTGCCTTCGGCGCTGCTGCTGGCGGCGCCCACGTTTCTGGCGGCGGCGTCCACCGGGCTGGGCCAGCTTCTGTTCTGGCGCTTCTGGCAAGGGGTTTTCACGCCGGGGATTTTCGCCGTCACCATCGCCTACATCAACGAGGAATGGGACATCGGCGCGGGCTCGGCCATGTCGGCTTACGTGGCGGGAACGGTACTGGGCGGTTTCAGCGGACGGATGGTTTCGGCGATTGTGGCCGGGCATTCTTCGTGGCGCGGGGCTTTTATCGCGCTGGGTCTTCTGGACGTGCTGGGCGGCATCGTCATGTGGGCTTGGCTGCCGGCGGACCGGCATTCCGGGCAGGCGCGGCGGCGCGTTTCGACGGCGCGCGCCATGCTGCGGCACCTGCGCAATCCGCGGCTTGCGGCAACTTACGGGGTGGGGTTCTGCGTGCTCTTTACCCTGGTTGCGACTTTCACCTACGTGAATTTCTATCTGGCGGCGCCGCCGTTCCTGCTGAGCACGGCGGCGCTGGGGCTGCTGTTCGTGGTGTACCTGGTGGGGGCGGTGGTGACGCCGGTGGCGGGCCGCTGGATCGATCGCCTGGGTCACCGCTTCGCCCTCACTGTGGCCTTTTCGGGAGGCGCGGCCGGGATTGCACTCACGCTGGCGCACAGCCTGCCCCTGGTGATGGTGGGGCTGGCGCTGTGCTGCACCGGCGTTTTCATTGGGCAATCGTCGGCGTCGAGCTATATCGGCACGGTCACGGGCGAAGCGCGCGCCGCGGCGGTGGGGCTGTACGTGATGTTCTATTACATCGGCGGCAGCTTCGGGGCGGAGATCCCGGGGCATCTGTGGTCGCGCGGCGGATGGCCGGCGTGCGTGGCTTTGATCGGCGGGGTGCAGTTGGTCACGATCGGGGTGGGGTGGGCGTTTTGGCGGCCTTTGAAGGAGAAAGCGGCAAGTTGAAGCTGGCGCTACCGCCAAGCCCCCAGGAGGCGGCGGACCAGGACGAGCTGACCCAAGTGGTAAGAGGCGTGGTCGGCGATCAGCAGGGCTTCGCGCAGGAGGGTTTGGCCGTCTCCCCAGGGAAAGGGTTCCGTCAAGCTGCGATTTTCGTCTTGGAGCATCTGGATGAATTGCGCGCGGTCGTGGAGATAGCTTTTCACCGAATGTGTCCACTGCTCCGGCTTTTCGGGCCGCGGGGAAGCCGGCCAGTAACCCTCCGGCCATTTGGGCGAGACCCAGCCGGCGGAGCGGCTGAACTCCAGAATGTCTTTCTGGGCGATGCGCAGGTGCTCGAGGAGCTCCCAGGCGGATTGCGGCGCGCCTTCGGGACGCGTCCCCACCTTGTCGAGCGGCATGTCGCGGACGGCGTCTTCGAAGGTGGCGTGGGCGTGGCCGCCTTCAATCAGTTGGACCAGGTGCTGTCGCATGCCCCTACTGATGCAGCAGCCAGCGTTTGCGGTTCAGGTGCGCCATCGCGAAGAGTGCGGCAAAGCCCAGCATCAGTCCGATCGACGACCCCACCCCGATCCACTGCGGAGCGAGGGGCCGCAGCCAGAGCGTGAACGCCACGTTAAAGGCCACCGGAACGAGCGCCGCGATGACCGGCAGCCAGGGCCGGTCCAGGGCGAACAAAGAGCGCGAGGCGATCTCCAGCAGGCTCCAGCCCACCAGGCTGGGACCCAGCCCGAGAAACACGGCGGAAACCATGGCGGTGGATTCGGCCGTGAAGTTGCCGTGCTGGAAGAACAGGCGTACGGCCGGTTCGCGGAAGGCGAGCGCGAAGCCGCAGCCGCCGGCAGCCATAACCGCCGCCAGCGCGACGGTCTTATCGATCAGGCGCAAGGCTTCGCGGATGCGGAACAGACTGCGCAGGCGCGCGATTTCGGGCAGCAGGGAATTGGAAAGCGGGCTCACCAGGAGAGCCATGGGAACGCCCACCCCGCGCATGCAGTAGTCCAGGGCCGCCGCCATTCCGGCGCCCGCGTGGGTGGCGTAAGCGCGCGTAAAGACGATGTTCAGACCCAAGCCGGCGGCGTAGACGACGAAAAAGGCCGGGCGGCCGACGATTTCCCGCCAGGGGATGCGGCACTCCGGCAGATCGATTTTCTCCAGACTGGAACGCGAGGCGAAATACACGATGGCCACTTGCGCCCAGGCGCCCACGGTGTAGCCCAGGGCGAAGGCGTAGACCCCCATCCACTTCCACAGGCCGAGCGCGCAGATCACGGTGAAGATGTTGAGCGCGGCCTGGTAAAAGGCGGTGGGGGCGAAGCGCCGGTCGGTGTACAGCAGGGCGCAATAGATGGCGCCGGTGCCCGCCGCCATGGTGGAAAGGGCCAGGATGCGGAGGGTATTGACGGCTTGGGGGAAGAAATGGGGGTCCAGCCCCGGCGCCAGCGCGCGCATGAGCCACGGCGCGGCCAGGATCAAGACCGCCGAAAGCGCCGCGAAAACCCAGGCGAACAGGCGGTTCAACTTGAGCAGCAGGGCCGTGCGTTCTTCGCGCGAGCACGCCGTCAGCATGGGGACGAAGGCGAACAGCATGCTGTTGATCAGCACGTTGTTCAACGTGTCCGCCGGCCCCATGGCCACGGCCAGCGAATCGGCCGCGCTGTGCGTCCCCAACAGGTAAGCGGTGACGGCGACGCGCACGAATCCCAGGAGATTGCCGGTGAGCACGCCGGCCATCAGGGTCAAGCCGCCGCGCACCAGCGGACTCTCCGCCGCGCGGCTCAGGACGCGTTCACCGGCCAGCGCCGGAGTTGATTCGGTAAAACCCAGGGAATCCTCGATATGGGCCGGGCTCGCGACCGCTCGCCCGGCCCCCGCTCGTTTAGGCCGAGGCCGCTCCGGCACTGCGCGCGGCGGAGAGCGCGGCTTCGTAATTGGGAAAATCGGCTACTTCCTTGACGTACTCCGCGTGACGAATTTGGTTGTTTTTGTCCACCACGAAAATAGCCCTGCTTTCAATTCGCAGTTCCTTGATCAAAGTTCCGTAATGCGAGCCGAAAGATCCATCTTTGTGGTCCGAGAGCATTTTCACTTTGTCCACGCCGAAGGCGCCGCACCAGCGCTTCTGGGCGAACGGCAGGTCCATGCTGACGGTGATAATGTCCACTCCGGGAAGGCCCGCGGCCTCTTCGTTGAAGCGCTTGGTCTGGGCGTCGCAAACCGGCGTATCCAAAGACGGCACCACGCTGATGATGCGCACCTTGTTTCCCGTATCGGGCAGGGTCACGGGCTTGAGGCTGCCATCCACGACATTGAAATCGGGAGCCGCATCGCCGGGCTTCAATTCCGGGCCGATCAACGTCATAGGATTGCCTTTCAGGGTCGTCGCTCCTGGTCTTTCCATCATTCCTCCTAGGTTTTTTGGGTGATTGGACTATTGTATCAACTTGGCCAACGCTTCCGGCTCGGAAACCGGCAATTGGCAGGCGTAGTCCCGGCAAACGTAGGCGCTCGCGCGGCCCTCGATGCGGTGCATGGACGCGACCGCGGGGATGCCTTTTTCGAGCACGCCGCGCGACCCCTCGTCCACCAGCAGCACCACGCGGTTGGGTGCGAAGCGCGAAAAGACCTGGCGCAGCAGGAGGAGCGTATCGGCGGACTCCTTTTCGCCCACAATCACGACCTGGCGCGGCTCGGCAAGGAAGAATTCGCAGGCCGCCAGCATTTGCGGCAGGGCCGCCGGAACGGATTCCAGGCTGGGGCCGAAAGCCGCCAGGGTGCGCTCGGCGGATTGGCGGAACTCGGCGCGATTGGTGATCTGGGCGAGGCGCAGCAGGTTCAGGACGGCGACGGAATTGCCGGAAGGCTCGGCGCCATCGTAGGCTTCCTTGACGCGCAGCACGAGGTCGCTTTCGCCGTCCGCAGAGCTGAAGAATCCGCCGTGCCGGCGGTCTTCGAAGAGGGCCTGCTGCTTTTCGGTGAGCCGCACGGCCATCTCCAGATGGCGCAGATCGAACTGGGTTTCGTAGAGATCCAGGAGGGCCTGGGCGAACAGCGCGTAATCGTCCAGGAAAGCGGGGATGGCGGCTTCGCCCTGGCAATAGCGGCGCAGCAGCACGCCGGTCTCGGGTATATGCAGATGGGCCATGGCGAACTCGGCCGCGCGCCGCGCCGCTTGCGCGTAGCGCGGCTCGTTCAACACGGCTCCGGCGCGCGCCAGGGCGGAGATCGTCAAGCCGTTCCAGGAAGTGAGGATCTTATCGTCGCGGAGAGGCCGCACGCGTTGCGCGCGCGCTTCCAGCAGAATGCGTTCGGCCTGCTCGATTCCGGCCCGAATTTCCTCCACCGGCTTGGCGAACTCCCGCGCGGTTTCCTCCACGGTCATGGCCTGGTAGAGGATGTTCTTGCCGGTGAACTCGCCGTGCGGATCGTTGACGACGTTGCCTTCGCCGGCCACGCCGTAGCGATAGCAGAACCATTCCGCCTGGAGGGCGGGAACGAGGGCGCGGATTTCGCCGGCGGCCCAGATATAGAAAGCCCCTTCGCCTTTCAGGCCGGGCTCTTCGGGCACGATGACGCTATCGGCGTCCTCGGCCGAATAGAAACCGCCGGCGGCGCCGGTCATATCGCGCAGCACGTAGTCGAGCGTACGGCGGGCCACGTCGGCATACGCGGCATCGCCCGTGATTTGATACGCCTCGATATAGGAAGCGGCCAGTTGCGCCTGGTCGTAGAGCATTTTTTCGAAGTGGGGCACGAACCAGCGCTCATCCACGGAGTAGCGATGGAAGCCGCCGCCCAATTGATCGTTCATGCCGCCCTTGGCCATTTCGCGCAAGGTGAGCAGGGTCATATCGAGCGCTTCCCGATTGCCGGTGCGCGCGTGGTAGCGCAGTAAGAAATTGAACACGCTGGGGCGCGGAAATTTGGGCGCGCCGCCGAAGCCGCCCAGTTGCGTATCGAAGCCGCGGCGGAAGGCGAAGAAACCGCTCTCGAGCACGCGATTGTCCACACCGGGCGCGCCGGGGCGCGCGGCTTCCACGGCCACGTGGCGCTCGAGCTGCTTCACCACGCCGCGGGCGGATTCGAGGATCTGATCGCGATCGTCGCGCCAGGCTTCCGCCACCTGGGTGAGGGTGGACGCGAAGCCGGGATGGCCGTAGCGATTCTCGGGCGGGAAATAGGTGCCGCCAAAAAACGGCTGCAACTCCGGGGTGAGCCAGACCGACATGGGCCATCCGCCGCTGCCGGTGGTGGCTTGCACGAACGTCATGTAGATGCGGTCGACGTCCGGGCGCTCCTCGCGGTCCACTTTGATGGAGACGTATTCGCGGTTGAGAATGGCGGCGATGCGCTCGTTTTCGAACGATTCGCGCTCCATCACGTGGCACCAATGGCAGGTGGAATAGCCAATGGAAAGAAAGATGGGCTTGTTTTCCGCGCGCGCCTTTTCGAAGGCTTCGGGCCCCCAGGGATACCAGTCCACGGGGTTGTGCGCGTGTTGCAGCAGGTAAGGACTCTTCTGGTTCGCGAGCCGGTTGGTAGGCATGGTCAAATCGGTTTTACGCGGTTGCGGACTTTCGTTTTATGGGAAGCAGACCCTCGGCATCGAGCCGCGCGAGCATGGCGGCCACAGCCTGGCGCGCCTCCTCCGCAACGGGGCCGGCGGGTTTGCGGCAGGCTCCCGAGCGCCAGCCCGCCATGCGCATGGCTTCCTTGAGGGCGGAAGGAAATGTCTGCAGGCTCACGGCCGCCGCCAGATCGCTGGCGAGCGTTTGCAAGCGCGCGGCTTCGTCCAGGCGGCCCTCGAGGAAGGCGCGGTACAGGTTCACAAAAAGCCGGGGCGCGATGTTGGCGCAGCCGCTGACGGCGCCGGCGCAGCCGTGGGAGAGGGCGGGGAGCACAAGACGCTCGTGCCCGACGAAGACCGCGAAGGCGCGCTCCGCCGGCACGGCATCGCGATAGGCGATGGCCTGCTCGAGGCGGCCGCTGGCATCGTCGATGCCGGCGAAATTCTCGCACTGCGACGCCACCAGCGCCACGGTTTGAGCACTCAATTGGCTGCCGCCGTGCTGGGGGCAATTGTAAGCCAGGACGGGCAGGCGCACGGCGCGGCAGACTTCCATGTAATGCGCGGCCATCTCATCGGGCGAGGGCTGGATGAAATAGGGGGTCACCACCGCCAGCGCGTCCGCGCCCGCGGCTTCGGCCTGGTGCGCCAGCTTCACGGTTTCGCGCGTGGTGATGGCGCCCACGTTGCAACAGATGGGAACGCGTCCGTTGGCGGCCTGCAGGCAAAAGCGCAGCGCCACCTGGCGCTCTTCGGGCTCCAGGGCGTAAAATTCGCCGGTGGAGGCGTTGACGAAGAGACCATCCACGCCGGCGGAGATGAGGCCATCGACCAGGGTTTGCCAGGCGGTGAAATCGATGCGCTCGGCATTGGCGGGGTCTAGCGAGTCGCTAAACGGCGTGGCGAGCGCGACGGCGATTCCTGCGAGCGAACGCGGCGGCACCATTCCATGGTAGCGCGCTCGGGTGGGGCATGCCTCAGCCAAGGCGCCGGGGCGTGGGGCCGGATGGAATGCGGCGGCCGATTGCCAATCGGCCCGCGGGTGGCCTTACGGCCAACCTGCCCTACAGCCGCTGAACGGGCGGCGCGCTTGGCAGGCGGAAGCGCCGGCCCCACAATAGAAACATGAGCCAGACATTTCGCATGGAAAACGACAGCATGGGGGAGATGCGGGTGCCCGCGGGCGCTTTGTACGGGGCGCAAACGGCGCGCGCGGTGGAAAACTTTCCGATCAGCGGGAAGCGCTTTCCGCGCGCCTTTCTGCGGGCGCTGGCGCTGGTGAAAAGCGCCGCCGCCAAAGTGAACGGGGAAATGGGCGAGCTGCCGGCGGAGCTGGCCGGGCGGATCGAAGCCGCGGCCGAAGAAGTGGCGGCAGGAAAGCACGACGGGCAATTTCCGGTGGATATTTTCCAGACCGGCAGCGGCACCTCCACCAATATGAACGCCAACGAAGTAATCGGGCATCTGGCGGGCGCGCACCCCAACGACCATGTCAACCGCGGGATGTCGAGCAACGACGCGATTCCCAGCGCCATGCACATTGCCGCCGCCGAAACCGTGGGCGCGCTTCTCCTGCCGGCCATGCGGCAACTGGCCGCTGCGCTGCGCCGCAAGGAGATCGAGTTTCACGACATCGTCAAGATCGGCCGCACGCATTTGCAGGACGCGGTGCCGGTGCGGATGGGACAGGAATTGGGCGGCTGGGCGCGCCAGGTGGAAGCGGCCGGCGAACGCATCGAAGGGGCGCTGCCCGGCATCTACGAACTGCCTCTGGGCGGCACGGCGGTGGGCACCGGATTGAACGCGCCGCCCGGTTTCGCGCGCCAGGCCATCGGGGAGATTGCGCGCCGCACGGGCCTCGCGTTTGTGGAAGCGCCCAACCATTTCGAGGCGCAGGGGGCGCGCGACGCCATCTGCTTTCTGAGCGGCGCGCTGCGCGGGTACGCTTGCGCGCTGACCAAGATTGCCAACGATATCCGCTGGCTGGGCTCGGGGCCGCGCTGCGGGCTGGGCGAATTGAAGCTGCCGGAGGTGCAACCGGGATCGAGCATCATGCCGGGCAAAGTGAATCCGGTGATCGCCGAAAGCCTGCTGATGGTGTGCGCGCAGGTGGTGGGGTACGATGGCGCGATTGCGTGGTGCGCGGCGGCGGGCAATTTGGAATTGAACGCGATGATGCCGGTGATGGCGTACGATCTGCTGGAATCCATTCAATTGCTGGCCAACGGCAGCCGGAATTTCGCCGAAAAGCTGGTGGACGGGCTGGAGGCGAACCGCGCGCGCGCCGAGGGTTTCGTGGAGCAATCGCTGGCGCTGGCGACGGTGCTGGCGCCCGCGATCGGCTACGAAAAGGCCGCGGCGCTGGCGAAGGAGGCGCACCAAACGGGGCGGACGATTGGGGAAGTGGCGCGCGAGAAAGCGGGCTTGCCGGAGGAGCGGCTGCATGCGCTGCTGGACCCGCGCAGCCAGGTGTGAGGGAGGGGGCGCGGCGCGGCAGGCCACGCTTCGCGATGGCCCGCCCCACACGGATCTATCATAGAAACTGATCATGAACTACTTTGAGCAGCACCAGTCCGAGTTCCTCGAAGGGCTCAAGACCTTCCTTCGCATTCCCAGCATCAGCACGCTGAGCGAACACAAGCCCGACATCCGGCGGGCGGCGGAGTTCGCGCGCGGCGAGCTCCAAGCGGCGGGAATGAGCAGCGCCGAACTGATCGAAGGCGAGGGCAATCCGCTGGTTTACGCGGAATGGCTCGGAGCGCCGGGCAAGCCCACCATCCTGTTTTACGGCCACTACGACGTGCAGCCGGCCGATCCGCTGGAGGAATGGATCAGCCCTCCGTTCGAACCGGCGATTCGCGGCAAGGACATCTTCGCGCGTGGCGCGGTGGACGACAAAGGCCAGGTCTACCTGCAGATCAAGGGCGTGGAAAGCCTGCTGAAGACCGCCGGCAAGCTGCCGGTGAACGTGAAGTTCCTGCTGGAAGGCGAAGAAGAGACCGGCGGCGAGCACATCGAAGCGTATGTGAAAACGCGGCCCCCGCGATTGAAAGCGGATGCCGCGGTGGTGTGCGACACGGAAATGTTCGCGCCGGAATTGCCCACCATCTGCGTGGGCCTGCGCGGCATGGTGTATTACGAACTTTTCGTGCAGGGCGCGAAGACCGATCTGCATTCGGGGGTTTATGGCGGAGCCGCGCCCAATCCGATTCAAGCCATCGCCGAGATCCTGTGCGCGCTGAAAGATCGCGACGGGCACATTCGCATTGCGGGATTCTACGATCGCGTGACGCCGCCCAGCCAAAAGGAGCGCGACGCCTGGGCGCGGCTGCCGTTCGACGAAAAGGAATATACCGAGAAGGAAATGGGCGCGCGCGAACTGGTGGGCGAGCCGGGGATTCCGCTGTTCGAGCGGCTGTGGGCGCGGCCCACGCTGGAAGTGCACGGGATTCGCGGCGGCTTCACGGGGGAAGGCGCGAAGACCGTGATTCCGGCGCGCGCCGTGGCCAAGATCAGCACGCGGCTGGTGGCCGATCAGCGGCCGGCGGAAGCCGCCGAACAACTGCGCGCCGCGGTCGAAGCCGCCACTCCCAAAGGCGTGACGGCCGAGCTGAAGGTGCTGCACTCGGGCGCGCCGTCGCTGACCAACCCCGACAATCCGTACATTCACGCGGCGGCCGAAGCCATGAAGCGCATCTTCGGCAAGGAGACGGTGTACATCCGCTCGGGAGGATCCATTCCCATCGTGGGAGTGTTCGATCGGTACTTGGGGATTCCGAGCGTCATGATGGGGTTCGGGCTGCCGGACGACAATCTGCACGCGCCCAACGAAAAGTTCCATCTGCCGAATTTCTATCGCGGCATCGAGACGGTGGCCAAGTACCTGGAGATTTTAGGGGAGTAAGTAGGACAGGCCGGGAGGCCTGTCCTACCGCCAGTAGCCGCGATGAAAACGATAGCGGCCGCCCTCGCGGCGCCATTCGGGAGCGGCCCAAACGGCATGCGCGCGCGGGGGACGCTGCCAGCGGCCGCCCACCCACGCCCAATTGCCGCCGGCGTAATTCCAGTAGCCTTCCGTCCAAACATACCCCGGGCCGGGAGCGTATCCCAGGGCGCCATAGCGCGGCGGCGGAGGGCCGTACGCCAGCGCGTAGCCGCCGGCGCAGCCCGCCAGCAGGGTTCCTCCGAGTACAACCGCCGCGGCCAGTAATTTGCGTTTCATAATCGCCTCCTATGGAGTGAAACGCGGCACGCGAAATGCCCGTTGCGGAGTCTGAAGCGGCATTAATGTTAGGAAGGATTCATGCGGCGGGGAGCGCTGGGGCGCAGGCCACAAAATTAGTGGGCAGGCCCAAAAAGCGATGGCCTGCGGTTACTTGGGCAGGAGGGACAACACGCCTTTGCTGGGGCTGGGAATGACGTGGGCGGCCACCAGGCGGCCGAGGCCTTCCACCTTGGCTTTGCCGGCGTCGACAGCGGCGCGGACGGCCGCCACATCGCCCTTGATCAAGACGGTGATATATCCGCCGCCCAGTTTTTCCCGCGCCAGGACCTCGACAGCGGCGGTTTTCAGGGCCGTGTCAATAGCCTCGAAGACGGCAGTGAAACCCTGCGTTTCGATGAGACCTACGGCAAAACTGGCTTGATCGTTCATATCGTTTTTCGGGATTTGGACGGTTGACTGTTCGATGAGGGGGCTGAACTCCGGTCCAGCCTGATACGAGGCGGGTGAAAGCTCCGATGGGCCCGGGATGACGTGGACGACGGCCGGCGTCTGCATGGCGGCGGCGGCGTCTTCGGCGGCCCGAGCGGCGGATTGGATGTCTCCCAGCGGCCCGTACAGCTTCATGCACACGCCGGGGCTGTCGTTGAGCTCGGTTTCCAGCACCTGGACGCCGGCGCATTTCTCCATGGCGTCGAGCACCACCATGGCGGGGGACCAGCCGCCAATTTCAACGAAGGCCAGCGCTTGGATCAGACGACACCCCGCTTTTCGAGCTCGCGCATGACTTCGAACACCACTTGCTTCATCTTATCGGCGCCAATATCCTGGATACGCGGCGCGCAGCCGGACGCGGGGCGTTCCACCAATTCGAAATCGGCCAGAATGCACCGCAGAACGGAGGTCAAGGCGGTGCGGTCGGAACGCTGCGCGCTGGTTTGCGGCTGGCGTCCGCGGCCGAAACGAAAGCCGCGCAGCTCGGCGGCGGCGCGGAAGCCGTCGGGGAACTCGAAGGGATAGAGCATGGCGTCGAACAATTCGAGGATGCGGTACTGCCACTGCATGGCCTCGGCGTAGTTGCCGGCGACGGCCAGGTCGTACATGCGGCGGGTCACTTCCGGAACGGCGTTGCTGGAGGCGTGGGTGCCACCGTCGCAGCCGATCATGAGCATGGGGACCAGGACAGCCTCCCATCCCGTGAGAAACGTAAAATCGGGACGCAGCGGGCGCACGGCGCTAATCATGCGCATCATGAAGGCCAGGTCGCCCGAGGAATCCTTGATGCCGATGACGCGGGGAAATTCGGCTGCCAGGCGGCGGATGGTGGGGACGTCGATGGGGCTGGCGAACATGGGAATGTTGTAAAGGGTGAAGTCGATGGGCGAGTGGCGCGCGATTTCAGCGAAGTAGGCGTACACCGATTCGGGAGTGAGCTTGTAATAGAACGGCGCCACGATGGCCACGGCGCGCGCGCCCAGGCCGGCGTATGCCTCGCAAGCGGCCAGGGTTTCCTTGACATTGGCCTCGGCGGCGCCGGCCAGGATGGGGACGCGGCCGGCGGCCTGATCCGCCACCACCTCGACAATGCGCCGCCGTTCGTCGGGCGTGAAGCGCGTGAACTCTCCGGTGGAACCATTGGGATAGAGTCCGTGAACACCGCGATCGATCAGCCAGGAAACAAAACGCCGCAGTTCCAGCTCGTTGATCTGGCCTCTATCGTCGAGGGGCACGAGTAATGGGGTGAAAATCCCTTGCAGCCTGCTCAAGCCACAAGGATACACGGTTGCGGGGCAGGCCGGCAGCCGGAGTGGCAGCCGGAGTGGCGGCCGGCGGCTGGACCGGTTGCCAACCGGTCCGCAGGTTGACAACCTGCCCCACGGGCGGTTTTGCGCCACAATGGAGTCATATGGCCCGCATTACACAACTCGATGTGAATGGCTCGCGGCGGCGGATCGATGCCGATCCGGAACGCACGCTTCTCAGCGTCCTGCGCGACGATCTGGATCTTACCGGCACAAAGTACGGCTGCGGCGAGGGGCAATGCGCCGCCTGCACGGTGCTGGTGGAGGGGCAGCCGGCGAAATCGTGCCTCACCAAAGTGGGAGCGGTGGCGGGCAAGCGCATCGTGACCATTGAAGGGCTGGCGCCGGAAGGCAAACTGCACCCGGTGCAGGAAGCGTTTCTGGAGGCCGATGCCATGCAGTGCGGGTGGTGCACGCCGGGAATGATTCTGGGCGCGGTGGGCCTGTTGGCGCGCACGCCGCACCCCACGGACGCGGAGATCGCCGGCGGCATGAACGGGCATATCTGCCGCTGCGGGACGTATGCGCGGGTGGTGAAGGCGATTCGCGAAGCGTCCAGGAAAGGAGCCCGGGCATGATTACGCGGCGCGATTTCTTTGCCGTCATGGGCGGCGGGATTGTGATCTGGATCGCCACGGACGCCGACGCGCAGGAATCGGGCGGCGGCGGACGGAGGGGCATGACGCAGCGCGCGCCGCAGCAGGTGAGTGCGTGGCTGCACATCGACGAAGAAGGCTCGGTCGCGGTGTATACGGGCAAGGTCGAAGTGGGGCAGAACGCGCGCACATCGCTGACGCAGGCGGTAGCGGAGGAACTGCGCGCGCCGGTGGCTTCGATTCGCATGGTGATGGGGGACACGGCGCTGACGCCCTTCGATATGGGGACGTTCGGCAGCCAGACCACTCCGCAGATGTGGCCGCAGATGCGGCGGGCGGCGGCGGCGGCGCGCGAGATGCTGATCGACCTGGCGTCGCAGAAGTGGATGGTGGAGCGGGGATCCATCCAGGTGGCCGATGGAAAAGTAACGGCGGGCACGCGCCGCGCGGGGTTCGGCGAATTGACCAAGGGGCAGCAGCTCACCGGGACCATCCCGGCGAGCGAGGGACTGACGCCGGCCACCGCATGGAAGATCGCCGGAACCAGCGTACGCAAAGTGAATGGCGCGGCCATCGTCACCGGCGCGCACAAGTACGCCTACGACGTGAAGCGGCCGGGCATGCTGTACGGCAAGGTGCTGTATCCGGCGCAGTATGGGGCCAAGCTGGTGTCGCTGGATAGTTCGGCGGCGGAGGCCATGGCGGGCGTGAAGGTGGTGCGCGAAACGTTCAAAGCGAATCGCGGGTTCGCCGGACAGGAACTGGTGGGGGTGGTGGCGCCGGACGAGGAGACGGCGGAGAAGGCCCTGGCGGCGCTGCGGGCGCAGTGGAGCGCGGTCACGGGAACGCCGGACAGCAAGACCGTGTATCGACATTTCAAGGAGACCGCACGGGGCGGCGCGGCCGCCAATCCGGAGTTGGTTCCATACACGGTGGCCTACATCGCGCACACGCCGCTGGAACCGCGGGCGGCGGTGGCGGAGTGGGACGGGGACGGCAAGCTGACGGTGTGGACGGGCACGCAGCGTCCGTTCGGGGTGCGCAGCGAACTGGCGGGCGATTTGGGAATTGCGGAAGACCACGTGCACGTATTGATGCCGGATACGGGGTCGGGCTATGGCGGCAAACACAATGGAGACGCCGCGCTGGAGGCGGCGCGGCTGGCGCGCGCGGCGGGAAAGCCGGTGCGGCGCAACTGGACGCGCGAAGAGGAAATGACGTGGGCGTATTTCCGTCCGGGCGGATTGATCGAAGTGCACGGAACCGTGAAACCGGATGGCACGCTGGCGACGTGGGAGTTCCACAACTATAATTCGGGCCCTTCGGCATTGCGCACGCCGTATGAAGTAGCGGAGAAAAAGGAGGAGGAGCACAACGCCGATACGCCGCTGCGGCAGGGATCGTATCGCGGCCTGGCGGGTACGGCGAACCATTTCGTGCGCGAATCTTACATGGACGAGCTGGCGCATTCCATCCGGATGGATCCGCTGGAGTTTCGCCTGAAGAATCTGAAGAACGAGCGCGTGCGCGCGGCCTTGCAGGCCGCCGCGGAAAAGTTCGGATGGACGGGGCGGAAGAAAACCGCGGGGCGCGGATTCGGCCTGGCGGCGGGAACTGAAAAGGGCAGCTATGTGGCGGCCTGCGCGGAGGTGACGGTCACCAGGGGCGCGGTGAAAGTGGTGCGCGTGGTGCAGGCGTTCGAATGCGGCGCGGTGGTGAATCCGGAGCATTTGAGCAACCAGGTGGAGGGCGCCATCGCGATGGGGATTGGCGGGGCGCTGTTCGAAGCCATTCAGTTCGCGGACGCGAAGCTGGAGACCGACCGGCTGTCGCGCTACCGCGTGCCGCGCTTCGCGGATATGCCGGCGATTGAAACGGTGTTGCTGGACCGCAAGGATATTGTCCCGGCGGGCGCCGGCGAGACGCCCATCATGGCGATTGCGCCGGCCATCGGGAATGCGATTTTCGATGCCACGGGGCAAAGGGTGAGAACCATGCCGATGGCGGCGAATGGGGTGGGGGTGTAGCGGGACGGGCGCTCCGCCCAATTTGGGTCCGCCCGCGCATGGCTGCTATGGGGCCAAATAGGGGAAGCGTGACGAACCTTCCGCTTCAGCAAATGCGGCGTTCGATTTCGTCCACGAAGGCGTCTTCGTTTTCGACGGTCATGCGCACTTTGAGCCAATAGAGAGGCAGCGGAGCCAGCAGATCGTCGCCCATGTCGCAGAGGTTGACGGCATCCTTCTCGGTGGTGACCAGCGCGTCCGCTCCCGCCGCCAGAAAATGGTGGGCCATGCGCCGCAATTCGCGCGGGAGGTAACGGTGGTGATCGTCGAATTCCAGCCAGTCCACGGGCGGCAAGCCCATGCGCTCGAGGGTGCGGCGGAAGGATTGCGGGTTGCCCAAGCCGCAAAATGCCGCGGCGCGGGTGAAGGGCGGGCGGCTCGCATCCAAGCAACGGCCGGAGCGGTTTTCCACCCAGGCTTCGGCTTCCAGGCTGGCTCGAAAGATGGGCGCTTGGGGGTTGTAGCGGCGAACCGCTTCCTCGATGGCGGGCGCGAGGCCCGAAAGGCGGCTGCGGGTAATGACCACCACGGAGGCGCGCGCCAGCGAGGCGGCGGGCTCGCGCAGGCGCCCCAGCGGAAACACGTATCCGCCGCCGAAGGGCGAGATCGCGTCGATCAGCACAATATCGACGTCGCGCGCCAGGCGGGCGTGCTGGAAGCCGTCATCCAGGAGCAGGAGATCGGTCCCGAAGCGATGGCGCAACTCCATGGCGGAGCGGTAGCGGTCGGCGCCAATCCCCACGGCGGCCAGGCCGGAGCGAATGAAAATCTGCGGTTCGTCGCCGGAGAGCAGCGCGCCCATGGCTTCGCCGGGCGCCAGTTCGAGGTGCGCTTCCGGCGAGGCCCGTTTGTAGCCGCGCGTCAGGATTCCGGGGAAATAGCCGCGCTCTTTCAAGCGGCCGGCCAGCAGCAGCACGCAGGGGGTTTTGCCGGTGCCGCCCATGGTCAGGTTGCCTACGCTGACGACCGGCGCATCCACTTTGCGCTGCTCGCGCAGGGCCGCTTCGCAGCGGCGCCGGCCGCCGGCTTCCCAGGCGCGCGAGAGCGCCCACGCGAGCGCAAACCAGGGCATCGGCGGACGATGGCAAGGCAAATGCGAGCGGTAGAGCGCGCGGATTTCCGCCAGGGCGCGCGCGGTGGCGCCGCGGCGCGCGGCGGCGCAAGCCAGGGCGCGGTCGCCCAAGGCGCGGGCGGCGGGGGGATCGGACAGCAGGCGGTCTACCGCGGAGGCCAGCTCCAGCGCCGAGCCGATTTCGACTAACGCGCCGGCCGCGCGGAAATCCTCGGCGATGGCCTGAAAGTTCTCCATGTGCGGGCCCACCACGACGGGCGCCCGAAACCACGCCGGCTCGAGGATGTTATGGCCGCCGCGCCGCGCCAGCGTGCCACCCATAAAGACGACGTCCGCCAGCGAAAACAGGCCGCTCAACTCGCCGATGGTATCGATCAACAGGACGCGTTCCGCAGGACCGGCCTGCCGGCCTGTCCCCGCCAGTTCCGAACGCCGAACGAAGCCAATTCCCGCCGCCCGCAGCTTTTCCGCCGCGGCAGCGAAGCGTTCGGGTCTGCGGGGCGCCAGCAGCAGCACCAGGTCCGGGTGGCGCGCGCTCAACTGGCGCCAGGCGGCAATCACGGCATCGTCTTCGTCGGGGTCGCCCGGCTGCGCCGGCGGCATGGTGCTGGCGGCAATCCAGACTCTGGCCGGCCGGCGGGAATCGACAAACTGCGGGACGGGGGAAGCGGGCGGGGCGGCGCGGGGTTCGAAATCGTATTTGAAATTGCCGCCTACCCGCACGCGCCCGGGCAGCGCCCCCAATGCCAGAAAGCGCCGGCGGATGGGCTCGGTCTGGGCCAGGATGGAGTCGGCCAGGGGCAATACGGCGCCAAAGAACCAGCGCCAGGGGCGATAGCGGGGAAAGGCGCGGTCGGAAATGCGGCCGTTGACCATGAGGAGAGCCGCGCCGGTGCGGCCGGCTTCGGCAAAGAGGTTGGGCCAGATTTCGGTTTCCATGACCACTACAAGGGAAGGCTGCAAAGCGCGAAAAACCCGCCGCACGGCGAAGAGGTAGTCCACCGGAGCGTAGAAGATGCCGTCGGCGAGAGCGGAAAGTTTTTGTCCGGCGGCGGCGCGGCCGGCTACCGTAGAAGTGGAGACCAACAGGCGCGTTTGCGGGAATTCGGCGCGCAGGCGGCGCAGCAGCTCGATGCAGCCCATAATCTCTCCCACCGAAACTGCATGCAACCAGATGGCGCCCGGCCCTGTCTGTCTAAAGGAGCGCGGGAGAAAGCCGAAACGCTGGGGGAGCGAAACGAGATAGCCGCGGCTGCGCAGGCCGCGAAATAGGAAATAGAATAAGAGAACAGGCAGTCCGCATGCCTGAAGGACCCGGTAGAGGAAATAGATGCCTTTTGTTTTCAAACGTTTGGCTCTTTTCATGAGTATAGCCGCGGCGTTCGCCGCGGACAAGGAGCCGGCTTTCAAAGCTCCGCCGGCTGCCAGCCTGCCGCATCGCCAGACCGCCGGCAAACTGACGATCGGGGCGGACCCGTACGTGGAAGGCGAAAAAGTCAAAACCGCCTTCGGCAAACTGGTTCCCAACAATTATGGCGTGCTTCCGGTGCTGGTGGTCATGCAGAACGATAGCGGCCAAACCATCCGGTTGGACAAGATTCATGTCGAATATGTGGCCCCCAACGGGGACCGCGTGGACGCCACGCCCGCCAAAGACGTGCGCTACGCCCGCGGGCCGAACCGTCCCAACCTGGTAGGAGGCCCGCTCGGCACCATCACCGGTCACGGCAAGAAAAACCCGCTGGACGCCTGGGAGATCGAAGGGCGCGCCTTTGCCGCCCAGATGCTGCCGCCGGGCAATACGGCCAGCGGCTTCTTCTATTTTCAAACGGGTTTGCAGCACGGCGCCACGATTTATTTAAGCGGTATGGCGGAGGCAGCCAGCGGCAAGGAGCTGCTGTACTTCGAGATCACGCTGGAGTAGGGCGGGTTGGCCGATTGACAATCGGCCGCAGCTTGCCAAGCTGCCCCATCACAGGCCAGCAACTTCTCTGCAAAGAAGGGGTTCAAGGTTGTACCATATACTCTCGGCAGCATGCGTGTGGGAAGGATTTCGTTCGTGAACTCCAGGTTTTTCAAGAGGTTCCGCAGTTTCGGCGTGGCTGTTGCGGGGTTGGCCGTGTGGCTCGCCGCGGCGCCGTCCGGACAGGCCCAGCAAACCAGCGCCGCCAATTTTGGAAAGGTCATCAATCTCGGGCAGTACGGCGGAACGCCTTCGGATGTGGTGCTGGACGAATCGCGCCACCTGCTTTACCTGATCAGCAATACTCTCAACCAGGTTGAAATCTTCGACTACACGGTAGACCAGGTAATCGGGACGATCGCGGTGAGCAAAACGCCGCTGGCGGGGGCGATCTCGATGGACGATCACTGGTTGTATGTCACGTGCAGCGGCACGTCGACGTTGAGCGTGATCGACCTGACGCAGGACAAAGTCACGCAGACGGTGCTGCTGCCTTCGGCGCCGCAGGGCGTGGAAGTTGGCGTGGATGGGAGCGTGCTGGTGAGCATGAGCGGCACGGGAACCGTCAGTGGCGTTCCGCAAGGCACGTTGAGCGTGTTCCAGCCGACGCTCACGGGCAGCCAGCAACTGCTTCCGGTTACCGTTCCCGCGTTGCCCAGCACGCCCGCCAATGTGCCGACGCCGGCTCTGCCGCCCGCCGTGACCACTTTCAGCAGCAAGTTGATGCGCACGCCGGACGGCAACTATATCGTGGGGGTGATTACCCCGACCAGCTCGACCACCTACGTGTTTGTGTATGAAGTTTCGTCGGGGATCGTGCTGCGCAACCGCACCACGCAGGGGACGTCGTCGGTGCTGGCGATGGCGCCGGACGGATCGCGTTTCATGGCGGGGCTGACCATGTTCGATACGGCTACGCTGGCGGTGATCGGGCAGGAGAATATCGCCAACGCGCCGTTTCCCATGACCAACAACTTCAACAGCGCGCAAGGCATCGGCGGCAGCGTGTTTTCGCCGGACGGAACGGTGCTGTACGCGGCTTTTAATACGCAGCCCACCACCACTCCGGCGTCCGCGCCCAACTCCTCGACGCTTCTGATCAATAACCCCACCAACCTGGGAATCAACCTGGGAATCAATCTGCAGGAGAGCATCATCGCCAAAATGGTGATCAAGTCGGACGGTTCGGAAGCGTGGGCGCTTTCGGCCTCGGGACTGACGGATCTGCCTCTCGCGCAGCTTTACAACAATCCGATCATCGCGCCGCAGACCACCGCCGTATTTCTGGCCATGGACGATTGCGATCTGGGGCTGGCGCAGGCCAATTTGCAGGTCAACAATCTGGGCAGCGGCAAGCTGACCTACAGCGTTGCGGAAACCACCAGCTCCGCCGCGCTGGTTTACCAGCAGACCAGCGGCCTGGCGCCCTCGGCCATTACGTTTACGATGGAGCCCGGACGCAGCGGAGTGACGCGGTTGGCTGGCACCAATATGTGGAGCGGGGCGGGAACCGAATCGGGGACGCCGTTCAACGTGACGCTGACGTCGGCGCAAGCCATCAATATTCCGAACACCATTAAGGTGTACATGAATTACCGGCAGTCCGGGCAGCGCGGGCTGATTTTTCCGGTGCCCACCACGCCCAACAGCAATCCCAGCGGCACCACTTCCTCGGGCACGGCGACCGACGAAGGGCTGCAGGACCTGGTGCTGGACAGCGCGCGGAACCTGCTTTACATCACCAATTCCGGCTACAACCGGATTGAAGTGTTCGACACCGTGAACCAGAGATTTCTGGCTCCGATCCCGGTGGGGCAGCTTCCCCACCAGATGGCCATGAGCTCGGATGGAAATACGCTGTACGTGGCAAACACGGGCGGCGAATCCATCAGCATCGTGGATCTGAATCTGCAGCAGGTGGTGGGCAACGTGGCGTTTCCGCCGATTCCGCGCAATGGAACCGTAACCCCCATTTATCCGCGGTCGCTGGCGATGGGGCTGTTCGGTTTACAGTTTCTGATGTCCAATGGCGCGCAATGGGAGTGGGATACCGTGCTGGGGGACAGCGCCGTGCCGCGTCCGGCCAATACCGCGGTGATCCCGACCACCCTCTCCGGCTGCCCCAATTGCGGGATGCTGGCCGCGCCGGACTTCAGTTACATCGTGACGCTCTCCGGCGACGGCCACGGCTACGTGTACAATTCGACCGCCGATACGTACATCACCGGGCGCCTGCTGTTTTCAACCATTCAGGGCTACTACGGTCCGCTGGCGGCGGCGCCGGGCGGCACGTTCTTCGCGGCGGACGGGCTGATCATGAGCCCCGCGTTGAATACCATTGCGGGTTCGGCGACTCCCAGCACGGCGGGTGCGATCACCACGCAGCGCAACGTGGTGGCCACCGCCGCGCTCAACAGCAGCCAGTTGCTGCGCCTGACGACGCCGATCCGAACCAGCATCACGGCCACCACCGTGGACGATCCGCGAACCACCCTGGAACTGGTGGACCTCAACGCCGGCACGGACACGCTGGAGGCGGTGGTTCCCGAGAATCCGCTGTTGAGCGAATTCGGCACCACGCGGACCAACATCAGCCCGCGGCTGATGGTGGTGGATCCCAGCGGCAGCACGGTTTACGCCATTACCATCTCGGGACTGAGCGTGATTTCGCTGACGCCTTCGGGCAACCCTCCCACCATCAATCCGGGGGTCAACGGGATCGTGAATTCGACCACTGGAACCACCAGTATTCAGCCTGGCTCGTTCATCACGGTGCGCGGCCAGAACCTGGCCTCGACGGCGGTGGCCAATACGGTTCCTCCGCCCACCGTGCTGGGAGGCTCCTGCGTGACCTTCGGCGACGTTTCGGTCCCCCTGCTGCAGACCTCCAGCGGGCAGATCCAGGCGCAAGTGCCGGACACGCTGCTGCCGGGCACGCAAGTGGTGGAAGTGCGGTCCCTCGCGACCGCGCAGGATAGCGCTCCGGTGATGGTGACCGTGACGGCGGCCAGCTCGACCACGACCACCACGGGCACGGGAGTGGCGACCAAGCCGGGGGATGGGCGGCGGCCGGTGACAGGGAAAGAGTAGCGGGGCGGTAGTCGCTCTTTACGTCGAGCGCTCCTGTACAATAATGACGGGGTGACCGATGGCAACCGAAACCACATATACCAGCTTGCGCCAGAACTTGGCCAGCGTGCTGGATCAAGTTGTGGATCGACAACAAACGGTCATCGTCCGGCGCAGGGGGTCGCGAGACGTGGCTCTGGTTCCCGCCGACGAACTCGCCGGATTGGTCGAGACGGCGCATTTGCTTCGGTCGCCGCGGAATGCGCGGCGTTTGCTGGCGGCGCTGCAGCGGGCCGACCGGCGCAAAGCCAAGCCGCAAACCGTGGCCGCGCTGAGGCGCGAGATCCTGGGTGAAACGGGAAGCTAAACGGGCCGCCATCTTTCATCCCGAGTTTCGGGAAGACTTGCGTTATTGGGTCAAGACCGACCGCAACGTCGCCGTGCGAGTGCTGGATCCGGTGGGAAGCCGTCATGCGCGACCCCTTTGACGGCGCCGGCAAGCCCGAGCCGCCGCGGTTTCTCCTGACAGGTTGTTGGTCAAGGCGCATTACGCAGGAACACCGCCTGGTGTACCGCGTGGGAGACGAAGGAATCGATTTCCTTCAGGCGCGCTACCACTATTGACCGCAAAAAAAAGCGCCCACGGAATCCGTGGGCGCCTTGGCTTGCGGGAATTTGCTACTTGGGTTGCTTGAGCTTTTCGCGCTGCTCTTTGAGCACGGCTCGGCGGCTGAGTTTGATTTTGTTGCCTTCGAGCGCCAGCACCTTTACCAGGATCTGGTCG
>Ga0181521_10001244_pt1 | contig 31754 bp, 28 predicted proteins | sample PEATcosm2014_Bin_32_FD_119764 | JGI IMG/M metagenome (GOLD analysis project Ga0181521, IMG submission 119764) | Peatland microbial communities from MTU Mesocosm Facility, Houghton, MI, USA - PEATcosm2014_Bin02_60_metaG | ecosystem: Environmental > Terrestrial > Soil > Wetlands > Peat | place...
CGATGATATCCTCGGGTCTCTTGTAGTCAGTCAGCAGTTGATCGATCAGCTTTTTGTCGATTGCCATGGGTCTCCTATTCTCAATCTCCCATGGCCGTTTACACAGTTCTATTTACACCCTCCGTTCGGTGCGTCGTTGGCGTGATCTTAGCTTTGCACTTGTTCGGCCCCACACGTTGCAGCCGGTGTACTGTTGCAGCCGGTGTACTTAGGATTTGGGAGTACCGAGTGTACTCGGTCTCCGTTCCAGGGTTTGCCCCGGAGGTGCGGTATTCCCCGGGCGTTCAATTCGTCGGCTATCGCGCGATAGCACTTTCGGAGTCCCATCCGAAACATTAGCCGCACACACTCCACCTCCCTCTTCGGGCCGGGTACCAAAATCACACGGTCGGTCAGCAGGCTCTTGCGTTCCCCGTACGCCAATTTCTGTTTCCGCTTACCGTCCACCGAGAGCAGCATTCGGCGCAGTCCGTACCCCGCCTCACCGCCGACCCTGAATCCCAGTTGGACCATTCGTTCTTTCCCTGCATAAACCTTCACTCCCAGTTCGCGGCTGTACTCGGCCGCCATGGAGCGCTTCAGCGCCTTCAGAATCGAGCTGGAGATCGTGTCGTCGCTAGCAAACGGCTCGGCGCAGTAATGCACGTGAATGCCAGCACGCTTGCATAAGAACTCGTAATGTGCGGCCTCGTCAGCGTCCTGGAAGCGACCCCACCGGCTCACGTCATACACGAGAATCGCTCTGTAGTCCTGATCCCCGCTGTTAACATCTTGAAGCAACTGAGTAAGCCCGGCGCGCCGCTTGAGCATGAGGCCGCTCTTCCCAGCATCGGCGTAGGTTTTGACGACTACGAACCCATTCCCCTCGGCATAGCGTTGGATAGCTTCTGCTTGGTTATCCAATGAGTACTGCTGATGTTCGGTTGACATGCGCAGATATTGGGCGGCGCGGACGGGCGTGGTGGGCGGCATCGGTGTCTTTCAATATGGCCGAAAGCATACAAGATGTCACGGCTCATGACCCGCGACGCCCTAAAACGGCCGTCGCATCCAAAAGGGGTCCTTTAGCATTCGGGAAAACCGCCAGCAAAGGTCGGGTGTGGCAAGAAACCCACATTGCGAGCGCAGAAATGTTGATTTTTACAACAATCCGTGGGACAAGGCATATAATTGTCGACCTTCGGGGGGCGTAGCATGTCCTTTGACCAACACAAGGCCGATTTACCGGGGGATGCTGCCCTGGCGTTGACAGAGGTAGCTGTTGAAAAACTCGGTTCTAAAGCAGGCGTCCCGTCGCGAAGGTGGATGTGTCCGTCGCACTCTCGCGTTTCTTTGTCGTTCAGACTGCCGCCATCTCCGGTTCCGGTCTGAAGCTGAGGAACCGAACCAGCCGTTTGAGGTTTTGCACTGCGGCTGCCAGGTAAAACTGCTCACGTACGAACCGTATCCTGCGCAGGCGCAGGCGACGCAACCCGATCTGGTTCTTCAGTTCCGCAAACAGTGCTTCGACCTTCCGGCGATTACGTTGCGACTGGGCGAACTCCGGAGTTCTGGCCAACTCATATGCCCTCTGGCGTGCCGGTTCGCAGGTGTGGATCGCAAGCATGCGATATTTCCCTCGCGTGCACTGGTTCTTCTGCGAACAGTCCCGACAGCGTTTCAGGGTGGAGTGGTAGACGTGCGTTCGGTTTAGCTGGTTGATGCCGACGTACTTCAGTTGTTTGCCTTCGGGACACAGGTAGCAGTTCTGTTCGGGCACGTATGTAAACTTCTCGATTCCGTACAAATCGCTCTTCGGCATTGGACTCTCTTTGACACGGATATAAGGCTTGATCCCTCGTTCGTTCAGCCAGTGCAGCAGTTCGCCGTTCCCGTAGGTGTTGTCAGCAGCAAGGCTTTGCGGCAGTCGACCGTGCCGTTCATGGTAACGGTCGATCATGTCGCGTGCCGCGGCGCTCTCCTGACTGAGTCGTGCTGCGGTCGCCTGTACACCGACGACTACGCAGCTGGCATTATCGACCAGGTAGTTGTCGTAGTAGCCCAGCTTCGCAGCAGCGTTTCCTTTGCTTGCGTAGGTCGCATCCGGGTCGGTCGTCGACACCCGTTCTTGCTGGTGCACCGGCTCGCCATCCCCGTTCTCCTGCTCCAGTTCCGTCAGGTACTCACGAACGGTTCGCTTCACCTGCGCCGCTACCGCCAACTGCTCGCGCGGAATACGGCTCTCGTTGTTCGCGTTCGCCTGAATGAAGCTGCCATCCACCGACATGTGCTCGCCGTTGACCAAGCCTGCGCGGATGCACTGATCCACGATGCGTTCGAACAACTCTTCAAACAGCTTCGACTCCTGAAACCGTCCGTGCCGGTTCTTCGAAAATGTAGAGTGGTTCGGGATCTCCTGGTCGAAGCCCAGCCCGGTGAACCAACGCCACGCCAGATGCATGCGCAACTCCTCCACCAGTTTCCGCTCGCTCGTAACGCCGTACAGATATCCGAGCAGCAGAATGCGTGGCAACACCTCGGGATCGATCGAAGGTCGGCCCGTCTCGCTGTAGGAATCTCTTAAATTCTCACGTACGAACTCGAAACTGACGTGGCGGTCGATGAGCCGCAGCAGATGGTTCTCGGGGACGTGATCTTCCAGGCGGAGATAGTAGAACAGCGACTCAGAACGGGTGTGTTGACCCATCATGACCAGCAAGCCTCCGAGAATGGCGATCAAGCTCAGCATCAGCAGCAACTCTCGTCTGCTTATAACTTCGCTGCGCCTATCTCACAAGCACCAACTCAGTGACTTTTTCAACAGCTACAGAGGCTCTCGACAGGATCGGGACACGCCGAACGTACAGCCGGGGCGCAGTCTCTGTTTCAGCAAGGGCAGCCGGAACATGGCGTGCTGGTGCTGCGCAGCGGCAAGGTTGGCCTATTTCTCTCTTCCACGGATGGGGGCACGCGGCTGCTGTATCGAACCGTGGATCCGGGGTACGTGCTTGGGCTATCGGCCCTGTTTTCGGGTAAGCTATTCGGCCTCACCGCCGAAACCCTCGAGGAATGTGATCTCAGCTTTGTGCAAAGAGAGACGGCGCTGCAACTCCTGCACGAGCGTCTGGATCTGTGTCTCCAAGCCTTGAGCCAGTTGGCCAGCGAAATAACGACCCTTCGCAGATGGCAGGATGTGTCGGCACAACCACCATCCTAACGACGGCCTTTTCGGCAGGGCCGTGGGGCAAGCTGCGGCTAAGTCTGAAGCAGCATCCCAGTGCAGAACCAATCAATTGCTCGATCCACCGCCGGGAATACTGGAGCGCGCTGAATCTTCACTCAGGATGTGGTCCTTCTGCGTGACCACGCCGTCGAAGTCAGTGCGGGCGTAGAGGCGTCCGCCGCCCAGGCTGATGCCACGCAGCCGCGAGGTGGGCTCGCCGGTGCGGTGCCAGGTGCGGCCCAGGTCGGCGCTCTCGAAGGCGCCGCTGACGGTGGTGGCCAGCAGGCGGCGGTTGTCGCTGTCGTACATCATAGAGGTAACGTCGAGTGCGTCGATGCCGCTGATGGCGTGCTCCCAGGTTTCGCCGCCGTCCCGGGAACCGTAAGCGCCGCCACGCGACGCCAGCCAGATGCTCGCCTGCGATCCCAAGGCCACTCCCGTCAGAGGAGCGATGTTGTCGGGAAGATTGGGCGCATACCAGTGGCGGCCTCCGTCGCGGGAAACCACCAGAGTGGCCGGAGTGATCGCGACCACGATCGGTCCGGCAGCGTGCACGGCGACAAAATCCCGCTGCCCGAGAACAGCACCGCCGCGCCAGCTCTCGCCACCGTCCATGCTGGAGAACAGCCCCTGGGAGGTGGCGGCAAACCAGGTTTCCGGAGACACCTCCAGATCCGCCACGCGCCCATTCAACTCGTTGCGCACCGGCGGATCGTCGGCTCGGGGTTTCTGCTGCTTCCGGGCGCGCGCGGCCGGCGCGGGCACGATCGCGCCGCCTGCCGCCGGAGCTTCTTGGGCAAGGCTGTTCATGGCGCGCCAGGCTTTGTCCATCTGGCCCCAGGCGAAAACGCCGCGGTTGGTGCCGGCCAGCAGAGTGCCTTCTCCGGTCTGGCGCAGGCTGAAGATATCGTGTCCGGTGAGGCCGTCGTTCATCTGCGCCCAGTGTTCGCCGGCATCGTGGGAGACGAACAGCCCGCCGTATTCCTTGTCGTTCACCACGCCGGCATACAGCACGCTGGGGTCGTTGCGGTCCACCAGGACGGAGGTTACCTGGCGGTGGGCAAAACCACGGTTGGAGGCGAAGAAGGCGGCTCCGCCGTTCTCGCTGCGCAGCACGCCGCTGCGGTCGGTGGCCAGCAGCACGGTGCCGGGATGGCGCGCGTCCACCAGCACGTCGTTGACGATCACGCTGTCGGCGGTAACGCGGTGCCAGCTCTGTCCGGCGTTGATGGTCGCCCACAAGCCCTCGGTGGTGCCGGCGTACACCATGTTGGGATCGAGAGGATGCTGGCTCAGCACGCGCGTCCGGCGGGCCGAGTGGGGAATGCCCAGCACGCGGCGGAAGTGCGCGCCCGCGTCCTCGCTCTTGTAGATCCCAGTGCAGGCGCTGGCGTAGAGCAGCCGCGAATCGCGCGGGTCGAGGATGATGGAGAACACGTCGGAATCGTCGACCACGCCTTCTTTGATGGAGGACCAGGTGAGGCCACCATCCACGGTCTTCCATGGCAGGTGCCAGGTGCCGGCGTAGATGATCTCGGGGTAGTGCGGATCGATGGCCAGCGACTCGATGTTCTTGAGTTCGGGATGTCCCGGCGGCGAGATACGCTCCCAGCTCTCGCCCGCGTCGCGGCTGCGGAACACGCCATCGAGGGCGCCCGCAACCAGGATGCTGGGATCCGAGGCCGCCAGCGCGAACGAGCGCACCGACTTGCCGTGCATGCCCGCGAGAGTGCGCCAGGAGCGGCCGTCGTCATCGCTGCGAAAGACGTCGCCGCCGTCGGTCTCGACGCTCCACGCGGCGGCGTAGACCGTCTCCGGATGGGCGGGGTTGAACACGATGTGATCGACGACGTAATGATCGCCGTCGCCCACTCGCGCCAGCCGCGACCAGGTGTATCCGCCGTCGTTCGAAACGAACAGTTGGCTGGAACTGGTGCCCAGCAGGATGCGGTCGGGGTTGCGGGGATCGGCGGCCAGGCTGCGTGCGTCTCCGCCATCGGGACCGATAGGACGCCACGGCGCGGCCGGCGAGACCACGGCCGCGGCCAGAACCATGCACCCGAGAAGCGCTGCCTTACGGAGAAACTTTGGCATGAGGACCGCTCATCATCATACCAACAGGAGAGTTGCGGCGCACCGGTCGATCACCTTACGTCCGTAATGGGGATTGCCGTCCCTGCTTCCTGCGGCCTGCCTTCTGCGGCCTGCTTCCTGATCTTGGCAGTATTTACTCCGATGCCAAGCCCAACCCCCCTTCCCCCGGTACCTACTGGTATCTAATGGAATCATCGACTTACGGGGAGTGATCCCATGGGGTATGCCATGAGATCCGATGAAACAAAGGACTTACTCGCAAAATCTCACTCGCAAAGGAGTTAGGTGCGGTTTTCGCGCTGTTTTCGGCTGATTGTCAAAGAGCGACGATTAGGAAGTGGTTATCTCGTAGATAACACTATAACGTAGTATATAGCAATCGTATTCGCGCGTCAATGAGAAACCGAACGGGAGTCTTCGGCGGTTTCGACTTCCCTTTTGCCGTAATTCGCCGCGGATGAAAGAAAACCGCCGAGACGCCGAGACACCGAGGCCCGTAGAGCCTGCCCTGAGCGGAGTCGAAGGGGCCGAAATAAATTAGCCCAGGACGGAAGTCCTGGGTGGGCGGTAAAAATAAATGTCGAGCCCCGGAGGGGCGGCACTTGCTTTGGAGACACACTCCCGCCCGAGCAACACCACCCTAAGGTTCACCTGATGATAGATCAGGTGGGTGTGCCGCTCGCCCCTTGGCCCTGCGGCATATCGGTGTCTTTGGAGTTGAGCAATTGACTCAGCATGTTTGCGATTTCCCGTAGCTGCTCAGGGTCATTCTTGATTAGCCATTCCGTTACCGCGACCGAGTGTTTTGGTTTTGCAAAGGCAACTCTGGCCTCAGAGAGCTCCTGAAAAATCTCCCGCAGTATTTTTGTCCCGTCAATCGCGACAATCCAATCGATCGGTATCTGAGTTGCTCCGGGGCAGTAGAGCCGTAAATTCTGACGCTTGGCGTCAACCAATTCGCCCACTTCCTGCGCCGAAACCGCCTGTGGGCGAAACCCCTCGATGCCATTCACCACCGCCGCTATCGCCGAGGGGTTTAGCAGGTAATTCTCATACATTCTGCGGGGAAGGAAAGTCGCCAAGCCTGAGCTCATCTTTTGCAGGTCAGCCATCTCCTGGTCAGGACGGCACTCTTTGTCCAAGACGAAAGCAACGGCTGGCGGCAAGAGGGTGCTGCTACTCGTGAGCCGCCGGTAGAGTTCGATCACCCGTTTAGCATCACGCCTTTCGAAGTCGCCTGTTTCCCTTATGCCGAGGATAGCAGTCCCCATCAGGTTTCGACCTGCGATGCCCCTCAGTATCAGTGGGAAACACTGTTCCTCTGTTTGACCTTCGACCCAAAGTATGTTGTCCGCACCAAACACATCCGAAAGGCGGGCTCCTATCTCCGCGAGATAGAACTGCAATTCCTTGCTGTTAGTCGGATCGATGCGTTGAAACGAAGTCTCGAATCCGTCTATTCACGCAACCGTCAATGTTGCTGGGTCAGACGCCATGATTACTGTTGGTGAATGGCTGGCGAGTAGGTACTGGTGTTGTGGATAGCGGCCCAGAACCTCGACTAGTTTCCTGACAGCGCCAGGATGCAAGAAACTCTGGGGCTCATCCACGATTACCACCCTGGGGTGATCGGCGGTCATGACAACGTAAAGTATTGCCAAGACCTGTCCAACGCCAGAACCACATTGATTGAGTGGCACAGCCAAGTCTTCCCTCGCCGTGTTAGGGTCGTGAGGCCAAACTATGACTTGGACCTGGTCGTTGGGGAGAGGCTGGACAGATACCTGTTGGATCTGCGGAAGAATCTCACGCAGCAGTTCGTTCAGCTGAAGAAACCTCGTGGGATTGGCCTGTAGTACATCCAAGACTTCCGGCAGGTTTTGAGCGTTTGGCGCAAGCACACGATTGTTCCCAAAAGAACACTGGCCGAGGCTGAAACGCTCGGCAGTAAAGCGGTAAATCCTCGTCCTAAGCGGATTAGCGAGCCAGATGGAAACATCCTGCGATGGGTCCAGCCGGGTCTGACCATTGATGATGGGCTCGCCGTTCTGATCGAGGCCAACCCGCACGAAGGCGCGCCTATTCTGCTCCAAAAGGGGCCCAGCCGGATACAGTCCGAACCTGGGCTCCTCCGCAATCCAAGTTTCACCTTGTCCGACGGGTCTGATGAGACGAACACAAACCCGGAACTCCGGTTGATCAAATAGCCACTTGGCGAAGGCAAGCAACGCCCCCGGCTGAGTTTCGTTGATGAGCCCTATGGAAGGAACCACGAATCCTCGGTCTGGCATGGGAAACCAATGCTCCCCTCCGCCGAGCAGGGCCGACAGTTCGCCCCGCGTAAACACGAAGGTGATTCGAGCAGAGGACGCGCCAGGGGGTGTTGTTCCCGGTACAGGCACCGTCAGAATGCTGCGGTGGGGATTTGCCTCAAATTGCAGAGTGAGAGCTTCCAACAGGGCCGTCTTCCCAGCACTGTTCTGGCCGGTGATGATGTTAAAACCGGGCTTAAACTCCAGTGCTCCCGGCGTGCGGAAACTCTTGAAATTGTTGACCTCAAAATTGCTAATGTACATGCTACTGCGGAGGTTCTCATAAGAGGCTCGCGGGGGCAACTGTCCGAGTCTTGTCCCGGCGGTTGGCGCAGGCGGCCCTGCGCCCCCGGCAGACCCCGGCGTGCCTAGCACCCGGTGGCTCGCGCTCAGTCGCGAAGCTCCCTCGCGCTCGCTGAGATATTAGGCTCAGCTTACCCAGGACTTCCGTCCTGGGCTAATTTATTTCGGCCCTCCGGGCCTTGGCGTTCTCGGCGTCTCGGCGGTTTGGTTTCGACCCGCGTTCATCCGCGTACGTACCGAAGACAGCTCCCTCGCTTCGCTCGGGATTTCCCCTCGGCTGCGCTCGGGGCAGGCTCCGCGGGCTCGGACGCCCGCTAGAACGCCTCAACTTCGACTCCGCTCAGGCAGGCTCTCCGGGCCTCTGCGTTCTCCGCGTCTTGGCGGTTTTTCTTTTGATCGGCCCCTCGACTTCGCTCGGGGCAGGCTCCGGGTGGGGCACCCCGGCGGGGGAATTGGCGAAAGCTTGCTAGACTCGGACGACAGTGAGAGTGGGAAAGGCTGCGCGATAGAGGTGGTCGTCGAGCGTCAACAGGCGGTGCCCGCCGTGGAGGGCGTGAGCGCCGATCAGGAAGTCCGCCAGTATGTGGCGTGGGCCGCCGCCTTGTTTCTTTCGCCGGCTGGCGTACGCCTGAAAAGCGCGTCCAGCGGACCGCCAAACCGCTTCCTCCAGAGTCCAGTCAACGTGGATGCCGGTGGCTCCAAAGAATGAATCCAGAAAACCCTCGGTTCGCCCGGGAGCTGCCATGAGCTCAGCGAACACGGGAGCGCTAACGAGAAGACTGCCGCGCGCCAAAGCCGCGTCCAACGCCGACCGTGCGGCGGTGCTGGGAGCCGGATCAGTGTCCCAGAGCGCCACAATCACATTGGTGTCAACGGCGGTGGTCACTGGCCGCGTATCTTTCTAATCCACCGATTGATGGCTTTCCTGCCGGACCCTATGCCGGGATTGCCGATGCCTTGATACTTTGCGAACGGACTTGCGGTTCTCACCGGCCGTACGCGAATTCCCTCTTTATCGCTTTCAAAAAGCAAGCGGTCGCCGGCCTGAACCCCCATCGCCCGGCGAATCTCACGCGGTATCGTAATCTGCCCTTTACTGGTAAGTTTGGCCTGCTTCTGCATTTCCTTACTTTAGCACATATCGCCTTACTTTTGGGCGCTGTCATCCCGAGCGCAAGCGAGGGATCTTGGTTCTGACTGCAGAAACCAAGATCCCTCGTCGCGCTCGGTCGCGGTGCTCCCTCGCGCTTCCTCGGGATGACAATTCAATGGGGCCGCTGACGGCCCGGCTGAAGCCGGGCCCTCCCGAACGGTTCCAATCCGCGTCGATCCGCCCCTCGACTTCGCTCGGCGCAGGCTATCCGCGGCGAAGAACTTCCGGGCTACTTTCCGTCCTTCAATTCCGGGAAATCCTCTTCCCAATACTCGCCGGGACGGCGGCCGGGCTGCTGGCGCGCCTCTTGTTCCAGTCCGCGCAGTTGCACACGGCGAATCTTGCCGGAGATGGTCTTGGGCAGATCGGAGAACTCGAGGCGGCGGATGCGTTTGTAGGGGCCGAGGCGTCCGCGGATGAACTTGAAGATGTCGCGCGCCAGCTCCTCGGTGGGCTGGACGCCGGGCTTGCAGATGATGAACGCCTTGGGCACGGTCCAGCGAATGGGGTCTGGGCTGGGCACTACCGCGGCTTCGGCGATGGAGGCGTGCTCGATGAGCGCGCTCTCCAGTTCGAAGGGGCTCAGCCGGTAATCGGAGCTCTTGAACACGTCGTCGGCGCGGCCGATGTAGGTGTAGTAACCCTCCTCGTCGCGATGGGCGACGTCGCCAGTACGGTAGTAGCCGCCGGCGAAGCACTTGGCGGTGCGCTCATCGTCGCCCATGTAGCCGGGCATGAGGCTGATCGGACGCGGGTCGCACTTGATGGCGATTTCGCCGTCGTTGGCCTCGTGGCCTTCGGCGTCGAGCAGCACCACGTGATGTCCGGGCGAAGGCATGCCCACCGCGCCGGGCTTCACTTTCTGTCCGGGGAAGTTGGCGAGGGTGAGGACGGTCTCGGTCTGGCCAAAGCCGTCGCGGATGGTAATTCCCCAGGCCTTGCGGACCTTGTCGATGATTTCGGGATTAAGCGGCTCGCCGGCGCCGATCAGGTTGTTCAGCTTCACCGGGAACGACTGGAGGTCTTCGAGCACGAACAGGCGCCATACTGTTGGCGGCGCGCACAAGGTGGTGACGCCGCAACGCGCGACGGCCGAGAGCGTGGCCTTGGCGTCGAAGCGGTTGTAGGCGTGCACAAAGATGGTCGCGCCCGCGTTCCACGGCGCGAAGAAGCTGCTCCAGGCGTGCTTGGCCCAGCCCGGAGAGCTGATGTTCAGGTGAACGTCCTCCGGGCGCAGGCCGGCCCAGTACATGGTGGCCAGGTGTCCAACGGGATAGCTTTGGTGGGTGTGCACCACGAGCTTGGGCATCGCCGTGGTGCCGGAGGTGAAGTAAAGCAGAAAAGGATCGGTGGCGTTGGTCGGGCCGTCGGGCGTGAACTCAGAAGATTGATCGTAGGCTTGCTGATACGGGGTCCATCCCTTGGCTTCGCCGTCCACGATGATGCGGGTGTAATCGCCAGCAACACTGGCAAAACGATCGACCGCAGCCGCGGTGGCGATCACGTGGCGAGCGTTGCCGCGCTCGAGGCGGTCGCGAAGGTCTTCCACGGTGAGCAGGGTCGCGGCAGGAATGACGATGGCTCCCAGCTTCATGGCCGCCAGCATGATCTCCCAAATGGCAACCACGTTGGGCAGCATGACCACCAGGCGGTCGCCGCGGCCGACGCCACGCTGGCGCAGGAAGTTGGCTACCTGGTTGGAACGGAGCGACATCTCCTCGAAGCTCAGCTTCAGCTCCGCGCCGCTTTCGTCCAGAATCCAGAGCGCAGCCTTCTTGTTGCCCTTGGAAAAGGTATCGAAGTAATCCAGTGCCCAGTTGAACCTGGTGAGTTGCGGCCAGCGAAAGTCGCGATAGGCGGTCTCGTAGTCTTCACGATGGCGGAAGAGGAAGTCGCGCGCGGCGAGGAATGATTTCAAGCCTTCTGCGCGCCCGATGGTGATGGCGTCGGTTGACGTGGTGCTCATAAGTACCTCTCGATGATTTCGGGGGGCCGGAGAAAAACCAGACATTATAGTTCGCTTAGCGGCGCGGGGCGCGAGTTTGTAGGCTCCCCATGGCCAGATCCAATGCCTGCTTCTCTTCGGCGGTGAGCTCGCGGGACGCGCCCTTGGGCAGATCTCCCAGGACGAGCGGGCCGATGGCGACGCGCACCAGGCGCAGCACTTCGATCCCCAGCGCTTCCAGCATGCGGCGGATATGGCGGTTCTTGCCTTCGTCCAGAAGAATCTCCAGCCAGGAGTTGCGCGCGCTTTGGCGCAGGATCGAGGCATGCCGCACGCGAAGAAAGCCCGCGTCTATGCTGACGCCATGCTGCAACGAGCGGACCACTTCCGGTTGCGCGTGGCCAGAGATCTGCACGTGGTAGGTCTTGTCGAGATGCGTTTCCGGAGCCAGCACGCGCGCGGCCCACTCCGAGTCGTTGGTCAGGAGGAGCAGCCCTTCGCTGGCCTTGTCGAGTCGTCCGACCGGCGCTACCCAAGCCAAATCGCGGCTAAGGCATGAATAAATGGTCTCGCGGCCCTTCTCATCGGACGCGGTAGTTACCAGTCCGCGCGGCTTGTTCAACATTAGATAACGCTTGCCGCGGCTGGTGACGGCGGCGCCGTCCACTTGGATGCGATCGGCAGCCAGATTGACGGGAGCCTCAGGATCCCGCCGCCGCGCGCCGTTGAGCGTGACCCTTCCGGCGCGGATCAGCTCACAAGCCTGTGCACGCGAGCAGTAGCCCAGCTTGGACAAGGCGCGTGCGAGCCCGATTCGGCGAGGAGGTTGGGGCATTGGCACGCAGCCATGGTAGCCGGAACTGTCACCAGAAATTGTGCATAATTGCTTGACAGCATACCGGCGGGCTGGCAACATTCGCAGTCCCCAAGCTCGCCACTTCGAGGTGCTACACATGGCCGGACCCGCAACCCAACCTACAACTCAGTCCAAACCTGGTGCTCACCCGGACAGCGGGGGACCGCTCCCCGGCATCCTGATGTTGCTGGTGACGGCAGTTATCGTCATCCTCGCCTGGAGGGGAGAGAGTCCCACCAAGCCGTGGTCGCAAGGCTACGACCCCATGGGACACTGGTGGCTTTCCACCCTTTTCGCCGCCTTGCCGGTCGTCGTACTCCTGGGAACCCTGGCGTTCTTCCACATGAAGGCGCACTACTCGGCGTTCCTCGGACTGGTCACGGCGCTGGTGATTGCAGTCGGCCTGTTCCATATGCCGATCAAGATGGCCAGCATCACCGCCATTTATGGAGCCTGCTACGGATTATTCCCCATCGGCTGGATCATCCTGAATGTCATCTTCCTGTACCGGATGACGCTGGAAACTGGCCGCTTCAAGGTGCTGCAGGAGAGCATGACCGGCATCACCCGGGACACGCGGCTGCAATTGCTGCTGATCGCTTTCTCCTTCGGCGCGTTCTTCGAGGGCGCATCCGGGTTCGGAACCCCGGTCGCGGTGACGGCGGCGCTGCTGATCGGCCTGGGCTTCAAGCCGCTGCAGGCATCCGGATTGTCGCTGATCGCCAATACCGCGCCGGTGGCCTATGGCGCGCTGGGCACGCCCATCATCGCCCTGGCCGCTGTCACCGGGTACAGCGAGATAGTTCTGGGAGCACAGGTCGGCCGCATTCTGCCATTCTTCTCCGTCCTGGTACCCTTCTGGCTGGTGTGGGCCTATGCAGGATTCAAGGGTATGAAGGAGATCTGGCCGGCGGTCGCGGTGGCCGGCATCACTTTCGCCGTCCCGCAATACCTGGTTTCCAACTTTCACGGGCCGTGGCTGACGGACATCATCGCGGCCGTGGTCTCGATGTTCTGCCTCATCCTGTTCCTGAAGATATGGCACCCGAAAACAATCTGGGGACACGAGGGACAGCAGGAAAGTGAGCAGCGCGCCGCTCGCGCTGCGCACGGTTATAGCCGCGGCGAGGTCGCTCGCGCATGGCTGCCCTGGCTGATCCTCAGCGTCTTTGTTTTCTGCTGGGGCACGTTCACCGGCAAGAAAATCATGAATACTCCGGAAAAAGTGTTCACTTCGACGAGCACCTGGCACACGCCGCCGAGCAAGATCACCAACCCGCAGATTCCCGTGACGGGTCTCCACCGGCTGTCGCAACGCATGCCCCCGGTGGTGGTGAAGCCTACGCCCGAGGGCGCGGTGTTCGGCCTCAACTGGCTCTCCGCCACGGGTTCGGGAATCCTTTTCGCGGCCATCATTGCCGGCTTCATCATGGGGCTCTCGCTACCCAAAATCATAGCCATCTGGTGGCAGACCCTCTGGCGCGTCAGGTTCTCGTTGATGACCATCGCGGCTATGCTCTCGATCGGGATCATGACCCGCTACTCGGGTGTGGACGCCACCATGGGCCTGGCGTTCGCGCGCACGGGACACCTGTATCCGTTCTTCGGCACCTTGCTGGGCTGGCTGGGGGTGGCGCTGACCGGATCGGATACCGCGTCGAACGTGCTGTTCGGCAGCCTGCAGAAGATCTCGGCGCAGCAGATCGGGATCTCACCCATCCTGATGGGCGCCGCCAACAGTGCCGGCGGCGTTATGGGTAAGATGATCGACGCGCAAAGCATCGTGGTGGCCAGTACCGCGACCGAATGGTATGGACACGAGGGCGACATCCTGCGTTACGTGTTCTGGCACAGCATAGCGCTGGCCTGCCTGGTCGGTATTCTGGTGTTCCTGCAGGCCTACGTGTCACCGTTCACCCAACTCGTCGCCCATTAGCGGCGGGCATAACGGAAAGGGCACGGCATGAGCCGTGCCCTTTTCTATTTACAGTGCCGACAGCATGAAACCGCCGTCGACGACAAAAGTCTGGCCGGTAATGTAGGAGCCGCGGTCGCTAGCCAGCAGCAGCGCGAGTTCGGCCACGTCCTGCGGTTTGCCGATGCGCTGGATGGGCTGCTTGGCGATGATCTGCGCGCGCCGCGCTTCGTCCTTCCAGTAGTACTCGCTCAGCGAAGTTTCGATCATGCCCGGCGCGATGGCGTTCACGCGCACACCCTTGGGCCCGAGCTCGAGAGCGTAGCACTGCGTCATCATGATCAGCGCCGCCTTGGTCATGCTATAGAGCATGCCCTCCAATTGCGGGCGCAGGCCGGACATGGACGACATATTGATGATGGAGCCCGAGCCGCGCTCGCACATCCTCGGCGCCACCAGCTTGACGAGCCGGAATGCGCTCTTGAGATTCACCTCGACCATCTTGTCGAACTGCCCTTCGTCTACCTCAAGACAAGGACCTTGGCCGACGTTGGTACCGGCGTTGTTCACCAGGATGTCGATGCGTCCGAACTCGCGGGTGGCAGTTGCGACCAGGTTTTCGAGATCGGCGAGGCGGCCGACGTGACACGCGACAGGCCGCGCAGCCGGCCCGATCTCGCGTGCCACCTGGTCGATCGAATCCTGCTTACGGCCGCAGACAACGACGTGCGCGCCCTCGCGGACGAAGGTCTCCGCAATCGCGCGTCCGATGCCGCGGCTCGAGCCGGTGACGATCGCGACTTTGTTATCGAGAACGCCCACGCGCTCCTTATTTCTTGTAATCGAGCCCAGCCAGCTTCATGGCGAGATTGACGGCCCGCTCCGGATTGTAGGCGCGGAACATGGCCAGCTTCTCGGCCTCGATCGAGCCCTCGGCATGGACCGCCAGCACCGCCTGATATCCGCCGTAGAGGCGCGCGGTCAGCTCGGAGATCAGGTTCAGCACCGGCAACCGCCGCTCCGCCGGCCATGCGCCGCGATAATACTTTTCCAGCACGGGGCGGATCTCGGCGGACTCCCAATCGCTGTTCGCCGGCCCCGTGACCAGCAATCCGCCGGCGAGATCCTGCACCACTTCCATGGCCTGGTGGAAGTCGCGCGCGAAAACCCACTTCGCCATGTTGGTGGTGAACACGTGCGGATAGGCCACGCCCTCTTCCACCTCACAGCGCAGGGCGGCGAGTTCGGTGAGGCCGCGGACCATCTCGGCATAGCCGCCGAGCCAGGTCAGCTTGTCGCGCACGTGGCCGGCGCGCTCGATGCCGTTGGCGCGCGCCACCGCGATCGCCGCTCCGACAAGACCGTCCAACAAGGGCAGTTTGTAGCTCACCGCGGTGAAACGATGGAACTCCACGAAGGTGAGCGCGGCGGCGCTGGCCAGATCGTTGCGTCCTTCGAAGAACACCCGCTCCCAGGGAACGAATACGTTGTCGAAGACGGTGAGCGACTCGATCATTTTGTGGGTGGTGGAAATGGGCCGGTTGAAGGGATCGTCGGTGCCGTGGAGGAAGTCCGAGCAGTACAGCCGCAATCCGGGCGTGGCGACGGGGACGCTGAACGCAACCGACCAGGGCTCGTCTCCCGGACCCATGCTGCGGCTGGGGAGGACGATGATCTCATCCACGTAGGGCGCGCAAGAGGTGTGAACCTTGGCGCCGCGCACTACGATTCCATCGGACCGCTTTTCCACCACGTGGACGTAGAGATCCGGGTCTTCCTGCTCCGACGGGCGTTTGCTGCGATTGCCTTTTACGTCGGTTTGCGCGACTGCCAGCGCCAGGTCGCGGTCGCGGCAAGTCTTGTAGAAGTTATTGAGACGCTCCAGGCCTTGCTTCTCGCCGGCGCGCCCGAGCACGCGCTTCAGCGCGAAGAGGGAGTCGGTGCCGATCTCTTTAATAAGGATGACGAGCGTCGCCCCTTCGGCGGTGCCCGCCTCGATGAGCTTGGAGCGTGACAATAGGTCTTTGGCATCGCGAGGGATGCGGTAATAGGCCGAGTACACGTCGTTGCTGTCGCGAGCGAGCGCCAAGTCGCGGTACTTGAGGTCTTCCGCCATCTTGTAGTCGATGGCGGCGTGCCGGGCGGCCACGCCCAGTTCGGGATGCTCGGTTACCGACGGCACGCGCTCCCCGCGGTAATAAACTTCACGATGATCACGTAATCCCTTCAAGAACTGCTCGGGTGTGCGAAGTCCCATTCTTTGCCTCCTGGTTTTATGAACTATGCAATCAGCGAAGTGCTTTATAAGGCCGCCCTTGTGTCCGCCTTTGGTAGCAGTGACAGACTAAGCCCCAACCCTTGAGTTCATTCGCGCCACCGTATTCCGCAGGATGTCGGCGCTGTGCTGAAGCCCCTGTCGTTCCTCCTCCGACATCTCCGGCTCAAAGATTTGGCTCACTCCGTGCCGACCGAGGACGCTTGGTAGAGAGAGCGTAACCTCGTATTTCGGATTGTACGAGCCGATGGGAATAACTGCCTGTTCGTCGCGCAAGATTGCCTCGGCGATCCGCGCCGTGACCATACCAATCCCAAGCTGGCTCGCGCCGGTTCCCTCGATGATCGTAATATTTGCGTAACGGACATCCTGCTCCACACTCCGTCGAAATTCCTCGCTGGTCTGGCCACTTTGCTCCAGCAAGTCAGATATGGGCGTGCCCGCGACACGTGCCGATGACCACAAGAACACCTGGGAGGTGCCATGCTCTCCGACCACCTGTGCCTCCACATACATGGGGTTCACCTTCAGCCGGCGGGCAAGATGTAAACGGAAGCGCATGGAGTCCAGAAACGTGCCCGTGCTCAGTACGCGCTCATGGCCAGCGAGGTGGCGAGCCAGATCGGCCAGGGGATCGGGCGGATCGGTAACGGCCAGGAGGACCGCCTGCGGCGCCACCGCAACGACTTTGGGAACAATATCCCGGTAGACGTCCGCATTGGTATCGAGAAGCTTCAGCCTTCCAGCGGGGTCCTTGCGGTCCGTGGCGCCACCAGCCTTTTCGTTAATACCCGCCGTGATGATCACGAGCACTGCGTCGGCAAGGTCAGGATAGTCGCCGGCGCGGAGTTCCACTGCCGGAGAGAGTGTGGCGCCGTACTGGAGATCGGCTACCACACCCTTCGCACGCGCCAGATTCTTGTCCATCACGACGACTTGGCACGCAACGCCGCGCATGACGAGAGAGAGAAGAGAAGCGGAGCCTACGCCGCCTGCGCCAACGATCCCGACTTTCATGAGAGCCTCCTCTGGTGCCTTTAGGCGATACGTGCGTGTCCTAAGACGAACATCAACGAGTAGCGGCTGTACTGTGCGATCCGGCGTTCTTCTCCTCGCCTGCGGCCCGTTCCCGCAAGACGTGCTTCTGGATCTTGCCGGTCGAAGTCTTGGGCAGTTCTTCGAAGCGAATCTCCCTGGGCGCCTTGAAGTGGGCGATGCGGCTGCGCACGAACTCGATCAGCTCGGCCGCGGTCGCCGACTTCCCCTGCCGGAGCACGACAAAGGCGACGGGAATCTCTCCCCATTTGTTGTCGCTGCGGCCGACGATCGCCGCCTCCAGCACCGCCGGATGCTCCACCAGCACCCGCTCGACCTCCACCGACGCCACGTTCTCTCCGCCGGTAATGATAATGTCCTTGGCCCGGTCGCGGAGCTCGACGTAGCCATCGGGGTACCGCACGCCCAGGTCGCCAGTGCGGAACCAGCCGTTGACGGTGGCCGCGCGCGTGGCTGGCTCGTCGCGGTAGTAGCCGATCATGGTGTTGTTGCCGCGCAGAACGATCTCGCCCATGGTCGCGCCGTCCCACGGGACCGGACGGCCATCGGTATCGAAAACATCGATGCCACCCGTAACCACGTTGCCGATTCCCTGGCGTGCGTTCAACCGCGCCTGCTGCTCGGGCGATTCCGCCGACCACTCCGGCTGCCACTCGCAGATCACCGCTGGACCGTAGGACTCGGTCAGGCCATAAAGGTGGGTCACGTTGATGTTCAGCTTGGCCAGGCGCGCCAGCAGAGCGGGCGATGGCGGCGCGCCTCCGGTGTTGGCCTGAATGGGACGCGCCGGGCGGCGGTCGGGAGCGACCGCTGCGGCCTCGGCGATCATGGTCAGCACGGTGGGCGCGCCGCTCAGATGGGTGATGCCGCGGTCGCAGATCATCGACCACGCGAGCGCCGGATCCGCCCTGCGCAGGCAGACGTGCGTAGCGCCGGCCGCGGTCACACCCCAGGTAAAGCACCAGCCGTCGCAGTGGAACATGGGCAGCGTCCACAGATAAGCACTCGCCAAGCCCATGCGGGTGTGGTGGGCCATCGCCAGCGCCTGCAAGTAGGCCCCGCGATAGCTGTACATGACACCTTTCGGACGTCCGGTGCTGCCGCTGGTGTAATTGATGGCCAGCAATCCTTTTTCATCCTCACAAGGAACGGAATGCGGCCGGGCACGAGCCAGGAGCTGCTCGTATTCGGTATCCGGCGAACCGCCGAGGACCAGCCTGACGCCAGTGCTCTTTGCGATCTTTCGGGCCGCGTCAGCAAGTTCCTCGGTGGCGATGAGCAGGCGCGCGCCCGAGTGCTCGACAATGTAGGCCAGTTCCCCTGCCGAGAGCCGTATGTTCATGGGGACCAGGACGGCGCCGGCCATGGGAACGCCATTGTGCAGCTCCAGCATCACGTGGCTGTTCACACAAAGCGCGGCCACGCGGTCGCCGGGCTGGATGCCCGAATCCGCAAGCAGTCCCGCCAGCCGATGGGCGCGGTCGCCGAATTCGCCATAGGTGAAACGCTGCTCACTGTCGATGATGGCGGTGCGCTGAGCAAACACCGACGCGGAGCGTTCCAGAAACAGGACCGGGCTGAGCGGAGATTCCGTGAAGTCGGCCATGTTCTCTCCAAGAAGTCGGGCGCGCGAAGCCTATCAGTTGCCGGCTGCAAGCGGCAAGCTGGGCGCCCGGCCCGCATTCTATTGAGTTTGCAGAACTTCCGCTCGGAAGGGTGGATTCCCACCAAGGTATTGACTAGTTATAAGACTAGTTATTACAATTGAGTTGCAGAAGAAGAGGTGTGGCTTGGCCGTGTGGCAGGCACATGACGCGAAGGCTCGCTTCAGCGAACTGCTGGAAACCACGCTCAAGAAAGGCCCTCAGATTGTGACGCGTCGCGGTCTGGAGGCCGCGGTGCTGGTTCCCATCGAGGAATGGAATCGCCTCCAGAAGGCAGCCCGCCCCGGCCTCAAGGCTTTGCTTCTCGGACCCGGCCCACGCTTCGAAGACCTCGTTCCTCCCCGGGGCAAACTGCGGCGCACCAGGCCTACACGGCTGAGATGAATCGCTATCTGCTCGACACCAATGTCGTCTCTGAAACGCGCAAGCGAAAGCCGCATGGCGCCGTTGTCGCCTGGCTTCGCAGTTTGCGTGAAGACCAGGTGTTTCTTTCCGCGGTCACGATGGGCGAACTGCAGGCTGGTATTGAATTGGTGCGAATGCAGGACGCGAACAAAGCCAGCGAAATCGAACTGTGGGCGGACCAACTAGGCGATTCCTACCAGATACTGCCCATGGACACGTCTTGTTTTCGTGAGTGGGGGCGCCTCATGCACGGCAAGTCCGACCGCCTCATCGAGGACGGCATGATTGCTGCTACTGCTCGGTTTCACGATCTGATTGTCGCCACCCGGAATGAGCACGATTTCACTCCCTTCGACGTGCGGGTACTCAATCCTTTCAAGGGCAATGCGTAGCGTGCCCATGACGCAATCGGCAGTAGTGTGCAACTTTTTTCACACGTCTCAGTTGTAATTAGCGTTGACAGCCGCCGGGAAAGACGAGTAAAAAAGCAAGCGATACCCTCCCGAAACGCTGGTTGTATATTCAGGGAGAATTTCAGTCGCGATCGGACGCGGGCCGTTAGGAAGCAGCTGCTTTTCCCCCTCCTATTTCCCCCCCGGCAGCCGCGGTGGGCCAGAGCGACTTTCACTTGCTCCTGTGAAGTGGTGCGAGTGACGGCCGGTCGGTTCCCGCCCGCACATGGGGGGAGAAGTGCGCAAAATACCGTGGGAGAAGGTTCTCACTGCAATCAGGCTTCGTGACGCAGTCGGTCTCCGCCTTCTGGCGGCAGAGTCACCCTGCGAGCAGCGGCGCCAGTTGCTGCAGGTTTTCACCGGTATCGTCGAGAACGGCATGCCGATCGGCGAAAGCCATGGAGCCACCCTGCCGCGGCTCGCGGCGCAACTGGTTCGCAACAGCGTGCAGCCACCAGTCCCCGCTGTCGCGGTGCGCGGTCGGCGGCGTACATGCCGCACCGCGCTGTACCGGGCCGATGGGTACTCGATCGAACTCCGGATCGAGCACGAGCCCGGTTCCCGGCGCCTCGACCTGAGTGGTCAGATCGCCGACCGCAAGCACCCCAGATCCAAGCTAAAAGAAACGACGGTGCTGCTCATGTCGGGCAAGAATCTTGTCGCGCTCGCGGTGAGCGATGCGCTGGGCGGATTCCAGATGCAATGTGCACCGGCACGCAGCCTGCGCCTCTATGTCTCGCTGGAGCCACGGGGCCAGGGGATCGAGGTCCCGCTTGGCGTGCTGACCTCCCGATTCCTTTGGCATGGTGGGAAGCCGGAGAGTGACTGCCCGGCAGCTCGCGCATGCTAGTCTCCCCCACAAGGGCCGCACCGGCCAGTTGGGCCGCCGCGAAGAAGTAACCGCCTTGTTGCGCGCCATTACAAGTGGGAGACTGGTCCTCTCCCGCGAGTAAAAGAAACGTTACGGCGATTTTACAAAGTCGTGACAGCGACCCCGGACAGACACTCTATCGTATTCTCCACGAGATACTTAGGGTGAGATGCGGACGCCTATGCTTTCTCAAGTACGGTTTCCACGTCTCTGTTATAAACGTGCCCATCCGCTGCCGGCGGGCAGACGGAGGGTAAGCAGCGCCACGAACCATGGATAAGATACTGGTCATCGAAGACGATCGCGCGGTGCAGCGGGCCTTGAAGCGCCTGTTCGAGTCCGAGGGCTATAGCGTCGATGCCAGCTACGACGGGCCGGCGGGGCTGGAGGCATTCCGCGCCTCGCCGCCCGCGGTGGTGGTGCTGGATCTGAGGCTCCCGGGCATGGCCGGCAAGGACCTTTGCCGCGAGATCAAAGAGAGCTCTCCCGACATGCCGGTGATCGTGCTCAGCGCCGCCGCCGATGTTGCCGACAAGGTGCTGCTGCTGGAGTTGGGCGCGGACGACTACGTCACCAAGCCGTTCAGCCCGCGGGAACTGCTGGCCAGGGTCAATGTGGCCCTGCGCCACAATCGCCGCACCGGCGCCCCGGAAGTGCTCTCCTTCGATGATGTGGTCGTGGACTTCACGCGCATGCAGGTCACCTCTGCCGGACAATCCGTCGCCTGCACTCCGCAGGAGTTTAAGATCCTGCGGTTCTTTGCCGCCAACCCCGAGCGCGTGGTCTCACGTGAGGAGCTGCTGAATGAGGTTTGGGGATACGAGGTGTACCCCACCACCCGGACGGTGGACAATCACATCATGAGGCTGCGGCAGAAGGTCGAGAAGAATCCGGCCTCGCCCGTCCACTTTCGGACGGTTCACGGCGTGGGTTACCGGTTCGTGAAGTAAAGGGTGGAACCGGCCAGCGCGGCTTTAGCGCGTAACAGGTCACCATGGCACGTTTTCGATTGCGCACGAAGCTGGAGCTGTCGCTGCTGCTGATCTCTTCCTGCCTGACCTGCGCCACCCTGGTGATCATCCACCACATCGTCAAGACCCAGGTGCGGAAAGAGATTTTCGAAGATCTCCAGGATTCCGTGGTTACCTTCCGCAACGTGCTGCACCAGCGCCAGATCATGCGGGCGCGTTCCGCCGGACTCATCTCCGACCTCCCCAACCTGAAGGCGCTGATGACCAGTCACGATCCCGTCACCATCCAGGACGCCTCCAGCAGCATCTGGCACGTGGCGGGCAGCGACCTGTTCCTGCTGGCGGACCGCGAAGGCCAGGTGGTGGCGCTGCACACTTCCGCCCCCGGATTCACGCGCCCCATCGCGGAAGAGCAGCTCCGCCTGCATTCCGCGCGGGATGAGATCGCCACCTGGTGGTTCGGAGGCGGGCGCCTCTATGAAGTGTTCCTGCAACCGATCTCCTTCGGCTCAGCGGCGGAGGGCGGCGTGCTCGGGGTGCTGGCCATCGGCTACGAGGTGGACGAGCACCTGGCCCACGAAGTGAGCCGCATCGCCGGCAGCGAGGTCAGCATTACCTACGGAGACACGGCGATCGTGAGCACCCTGGGGCCTTCGCAGGAATCGGCCATGGCCGCCGCGCGGCACGGCGCCGGCTTCACGGCGGCCCCACCCAGATCACGCTCGACGGCGAGCGGTTTATCGCCTCGACCCTGAATCTCGATAACTCCACGCCCCCGGCGGTGCGGCTTACGGTGCTGAAATCTTACGACCAGGCAGCGGCGTTCCTGGACCGGCTCACCCGGCTGGTGCTGGGCCTGGGCATTGCGGCCGTGGTCTTCGGCAGCGTGGTGGTCTATTTCATCTGCTTGAACTTCACCCGTCCTTTGGAGAACCTCGCCGCTGGCGTCAAAGCCCTGCAGGCGGGCGACTTCAGCTTTCCGCTGGAGAGCCGCAGCGACGACGAGGTGGGGGTGGTGACCAACGCCTTCGGCGCCATGCGGCGCTCGCTGGGGCAGACGCAGCAGAAGCTGCTGGAATCGGAGCGGCTGGCCACCATCGGGGTGATGGCCAGTTCCATCTCGCACGACCTCCGCCATCCCCTCACCGCCATCCTCGCCAACGCGGAGTTCCTCGCCGAAGGCCGGCTGGCCGGCGGGGCCCGTGAGGATCTCTACGAGGAGATACGCTCAGCCGTGAATCGCATGATCGACCTCATCGATTCCCTGCTTGAATTTAGCCGCGGCCGGGAGTCCCTGCAGCTCTCGCGCGGCGCCCTGGAGGAGACCATCGCGCAAGCCATCCACGCGGTGCGGGCGCATCCTCAGTTCCTCGGGGTCAGGATTACGGTTTCCGGCCACTGCTCCGAGTCTTGGTTCGACCACCGTAGACTGGAGCGCGCTTTCTACAACCTGCTGTTGAACGCCTGCGAGGCGGTTCCCAGAGACGGGAAAATCGAGGTCGAGATGGAAGAGGCCGATGGCACGGCCCGCATCCTGCTTCGCGATAACGGGCCCGGGATCGCCGAGCCCATTCGCGACCAGATCTTTCGGCCGTTCGTCAGCTTTGGGAAGGAGAACGGCACCGGCCTGGGATTGACCATCGCGCACAAGATCCTGGCAGACCACGGCGGACGGCTCCAGTTGGCCAGCACTTCGGCATCGGGCACTACCTTCGAGCTTATGCTGCCACTCAACTACCAAATGGCCGCCACCGCGGTGGCTCACGCGACAGCCACCTCCGCCTCGCCCCTGGTCCGGCGCAACGACTGACGGGACCGCTCCCACCCTGCCGGGAATAAAACTCCTCCGCCTCAGTTATCACCAGCGAGCACGACCTCAGGCCGCCCTCGGAGCGCGTTGCCAGCGCATCCCGGGAACGCGGGCGTCGAAGCGCAGGAGGAGAAATGAAGCAGCTTCCTAGAGAACAAAGCGAGATCATCGAGGCTCCCAGCGGTGATGGCGTCGATCGCCGCGGCTTTCTCAAGTGCATGGCATGGGCCGGGACCGGGTTGGTGTGGACGTTTGCCGCCGGTGTTCCCGTTTCCCAGCTCTTCGGCGCCAGCGCCCACCAGAAAGGTGGTTCGTCCTTCACTTTCGTGCAGATCAGCGACAGCCACATCGGCTTCGACAAACCGGCCAATGTGGACGTCACCGGGACCCTACAGGCGGCTATCGACAAGATCAATGCGCTGACGGTCGAGCCGGACCTGATCCTTCACACCGGCGATCTCAGCCACCTTTCCAAGCCAGGCGAGTTCGATACCCTCGACCAGGTCTTGAAGAGTGCCCGACCCAAACAGGTCTTCTACGTGCCCGGTGAGCATGACGTCTCGCTCGATAACGGGCGGCAATTCCTCGAGCGCTATGGCAAGGGAACCAGGGGCGCGGGATGGCAGAGCTTCGACCACAAGGGCGTTCACTTCGTCGGCCTGGTGAATGTGGTGGACCTCAAGGCCGGGGGCTTGGGGACTCTGGGCGGGGAGCAATTGGAGTGGCTCGAGGACGATCTGAAGGGCCGCAGCAGCAGCACACCGATCCTCGTATTCGCCCACATCCCGCTGTGGGCGGCGTATCCGGAGTGGGGCTGGAGCACCCAGGACAGCGCCCAGGCCTTCTCGTATCTGAAGCGCTTCGGCTCCGTCACCGTGCTCAACGGACACATTCACCAGATCATGCAGAAGGTGGAAGGCAACGTCACCTTCCACACCGCCATGGCTACCGCATTCCCCCAACCGGTGCCGGGCACGGCTCCCTCGGCCGGACCGATTAAGGTCCCGGCAGAGCAGTTGCGGCGCGTCCTCGGCATCACCAACGTGGGTTACATAGCCGGAAACAATCATCTGGCGGTGGTTGACGCGACCCTGGCCGGCACCCCGCCCGAGGAGGCCAGCACGATTCTTCGCAAGGCGGCCGCAGCCCTGCCCGCCGCGGCGGCACCGCAATCTCAATCCAAACCTGCTGCCGCGGGAGAAACGGTCCAGGCCGCGATTGACAATTTCGCCTTCACGCCAAAGGAGATAACGGTCAAAGCCGGGTCAACCGTCCGCTGGACGAACAAGGACGACATCCCGCACACCGTCACCAGCGACAGCAATCTGTTTTCGTCGCCCGTCCTGGACACTAATCAGACGTTCCAATTCACGTTCGAGAAACCCGGCAAGTTCCTCTACTTCTGCAAGCTCCATGCCAAGATGACCGGGATCATCACCGTGGAGTGAGTTGCCTGCGGCAACAGTGACGCTTGATCGGGAATAAGCCGATCTCGGTCGGGTGCTGCGACCCAAAGAGAGTTTCAATCCAAGAAGAGGATCCATATGTTTGAAGGGCTGTTTCAACCCATGCACCTGCTGGTCATTCTGGGGATCGCCATATTGGTTTTTGGACCCCGGAAACTACCTGAACTCGGCAAAGGCTTGGGGGAGGGCATTCGGGGTTTCCGGTCCGCACTCAAGCAGGAAGAGCACGGGGCGGAAGCGGAGGAGGAGCAAGCACCGAGCTCTTCCGATCGCGTGAGGAAGGCCTGACTTGCGGCCCAGCAATCTCGCTGGCAACGTTATTTGTTCGAACGTACGTTCGGTGTGATGTCCGTCACACGCACCCGTGACCAAGGTCATAGCGGGCCGTCCGCCTTTTTCTCTACCCTTGCCGTCACCCCTTATGTCGCAACCCGTCCAAGCCATCGATTTCATGTACTACGTCGCCACCCGCGAGTTCATGGAGCAGTGGGACCGCGCCAAAGAAGGCGAACTGATCTGCCGCATGGAGCGCGCCATCGGCGGCCTCCCCCGTTACAACTCTATCGAAGAGATGCTGCGGCTGATGGACGAGGCCGGCGTGCAGAAGGTGTTCATCACCCAGTGCAAGATGTGGTCGTACTGGCGCAAGTGGATGTACATGGACACCAAGCTGGAAGACGTCCTGCAATACACCGAAAAATACCCTGACCGCTTCGCCGGCCTCGCCGGGTACAACCCGTTCCGCATCAAGGAGAGCCTGGCCGAGATCGAGACCGCGGTCACCCGCCACGGCTTCAAGGGCGTTTATGTCCACATCTACGGCTTCGACATCTCGCTCGACGACCGCAAGATGTATCCGCTCTACGCCAAGTGCGAGGAGTTGGGCGTGCCGGTGTCGCTGCAAGTGGGGCACGTGCTCGAAGCCATGCCCAGCGAAGGCGGACGGCCCATGTGCCTGGACCGCGTGGCCTGCGATTTCCCCAGCCTGAAACTGGTGGGCGCGCACACCGGCTGGCCGTGGGTCGATGAACTGCTCTCGGTCTGCTACAAGTGGGAAAACGTGTGGTTCGGCATGGACGCGTGGTTGCCCAAGTATCTTTCGCCGCAGATCATCCAGTTCGTCAACAGCCGCCTGGGACGCGACCGCTGCCTGTGGGGCACCAACGGGCTGCCCTGGAAAGAGAGCCTGCGCCAGATCGACGAACTCGGCCTCAAAGAGGACGTCAAACGCAAGCTGCTCCACGACAACGCGGTGGAACTGTTCCAGTTGGCGCCGAAGGCGGCGCCCGCCGAAGTCCCGGCATGAGCCTGAAGGACAAAACGGCGATCGTAACCGGCGGCGCACGCGGGATCGGACGGGCCATCGTCCAGCGGCTGGCGGAGGCCGGCGCCGACGTGGTGATCGGCGACTTCCGCCTGGACGAAGCCGAAGCCACGGCGAGCGAGATCCAGAAGACCACCGGGCGGCAGGTCCGCGCGGTGCACGCCGACGTTACTGACCTGAAGCAGGTGGAGGCACTGCGCGACGCGGCGCTTCAGGCCTTCGGCAAGATCGACATCCTGGTAAACAACGCCGGCTGGGACCGCCTGATGCCCTTCCTGAAGACCACGCCTGAGCTGTGGGACAAGATCATCGCCGTCAACTACAAAGGCGTGATCCACACTTGCTACGCGGTGCTGCCCCACATGGCCGAGCGCAAGCAGGGCAGCATCGTGAACATCAGCTCGGATTCGGCGCGCGTGGGCTCGCTGGGCGAGGCTATCTACTCGGGCGCGAAGGCCGCGGTGGTGGCGTTCTCGAAGACGCTGGCGCGGGAGCACGCGCGCGACAACATACGCGTGAACGTGATCTGCCCGGGGCTGGCCGACACGCCGCTGTTGAGCGAGATCCAGCAGGACCCGTTCGGGCAGAAGGTGCTGGGCTCAATCGTGAATTTCGTGCCGCTGAAGCGGCTGGCCCAGCCCGACGACATCGCGCCGCTGGTGGTGTTCCTGGCGTCGGACGCGGCCGGCTACATTACAGGGCAGGTCACCAGCGTGAATGGCGGCCTGACCATGGTGGGCTAGGTTTCAGGGGATCGGACACCCGGGAGCTAGGGGTAATTTTTATGCAGTGCGCTGAATTAGAACGAACGTTCGATAACTGCGCGGAGATCGTGCAGGATCTCAGCCTGGCCGAGGTCCGGCGCTGGAAAAGCGAGCATCCGGGCGCGCAAGCCATCGGCTACTTCCCGGTCTATGCTCCGACAGAGATCATCCACGCCTGCGGCATGCTGCCGGTGGGTTTGAACGGGGCGGGCGACCGGCTCGACATCCAGTACGCCGACGCCCGCTTCGGATCGTTCATCTGCTCCATCGTCAAGACCACGCTGGAAATGGCCATGACTGGCCACTGCGAGCCGCTGGACGGAATGCTGTTTTCCAGCATCTGCGACTCGGCGCGCAATCTCTGCTACGTGATCAAGCGCAACTTTCCGCAGATGTACGTGGATTTTCTTCACCTGCCGCACAATCCCGGCTCGCCGGCGGCGCTCGAGTTCCTGCGCGGCGAATATGCCCGACTCGAACAGCAGTTGGTAGAACTCGGCGGGTGCAGACCGACGGACGAGGGCTTGCGCCGCTCCATCGCGCTCTATAACGAAAACCGGGCGCTCTTGCGGCAGCTCTACGCGTTCCGCGCCACATCTCCGCACCTGCTGCGCACCTGGGAGCTGTACACGCTGATGCGCGCCGGCAACTTCGTGCCGGTCGAAACCCACAATGAATGGCTCCACGAGGCCGTGGAAGAGCTGCCCGCGCGAGCCGGCAAGCCGCGCGACTCGATCCGCGTGGTCATCGAAGGCTCCTTCTGCGAGCAACCGCCGCTGGACCTGATCAAGCTGATAGAAGAGGCCGGCTGCTACGTGGTGGACGATGACTTCATCCTCGGCCGCCGCTGGTTCACCGAAGACGTCCCCTTGGATGGCGATCCGCTGACCGCGCTGGCCGAGAGCTACCTCAATCGCTCCGTATATTCATCGGTGCGGCACGATTTCCGCAACCCGCGGCACAAGGCGCTGGTGGAGAAGACACGCCGCCTGAACGGGCAGGCGGTGATCATGCTGATCGCCAAGTTTTGCGAGCCCGCTCTCTTCGACTACGTGCTGTTCAAGCGCGAGCTGGAAGCGGCTGGCATCCCTCACCTGCTGCTGGAGTTCGAGGAGAAAGCCTTCACCTTCGAGCGCCCGCGCAGCGAGGTGGAAACGTTCGTCGAATCGCTGCTGTTTGACTGAGGACCCATGACCGCAAAATCGGAATATCGCAGCCAGATCCACCAGCGGCAGAAAGACATGATGCAGAACTGGTACGAGCGCCTCGACGAGGCAGCGCGCACCGGGTCTCCGCCCACGGTGGCCATGATGATCTCCGGCAACTGCGTGGAGCTGCTGGAGGGTTTCGGCGCCGTTCCTTTGTATCCGGAGGTGAATGCACTGCAGCTTGCCATCCGCCATCAGTCGCTCGAGCCGATCCTGGTGGCGGAGGAGTTGGGCTACGCTGCCGACAATTGCGCCTACGTGAAGGCGGACATCGGTTGCATGCTCAAGGGCATCACGCCCACCGGCGGCAAGCTGCCGGTGCCCACGCTGGTGCTGTGCAACTTCGTCGGCTGCAACACCTACATCAAATGGTTCGAGCACGTCGCCGAGTTGCAGGGCGCGCCGCTCTACATGCTCGACGTGCCTTTCTTCCGCACCGAGCACCCGCGGCGCGAGGACATCGACTACGTCGTCCACCAGCTCAAGGAAACGGTCAAGAAGATGGAAGGGCTGACCGCGCGCAAATTCGACTACGACCGCTTCCGCGAGGCGGTGCGCTGCTCGGCGGAGGTGGAGGAGATGTGGTCGCGCATCAAGCGGCTGGCGCAGAAGACGCCCGCGCCCTTCGACGCATTTTTCGATGCCATCACGCTGATGGGCCCGCTCTACGTCTATCGTGGCACGCCCGAGGGGGTCGAGTTCTTCCGCATCGCGCTGCAGGAAATGGAAGACAAGGTGGCGCGCGGCGAGGGAGTCTACGACCAGGAAAAATTCCGGGTGGTGATCGAGGGGCCGCCGCCCTATCCATATTTCCGCACCTTCCGCGATATGTTCGCCAAGTGGAAGGCGTGCGCCGTGGCCTCAACTTATTCCACGGTGGGCGGGCTGTGGGAGTTCGGCTTCCGCCACGATCCCGACCATCCCTTCGAGTCGGTGGCGCTGCACATGCTCGCTCACAACGTGACCAACCGGAATTACCTGCAACGCTACGAGCAGATCCGGCGGTATGTCGAGGAGTGGGGCGCGCACGGCGTGATCATCCACTTCGTCAAAAGCTGCCGGCTGTTCTCGGCGGGGCAGGGCGACATGCGCGACTATTTCACGCGCACCCTGGGCATCCCCACGCTCTACCTGGAGTCGGACCTGGAAGACCCGCGGTATTTTGCCGAAGCGCAAACCAGGAACCGTATCGACGCGTATTTTGAGGCGTTGGAGCACGCGCATGCAACGGGCGTGTCGCTCTCGATGGAGAAGCCGGGGCCGAGCGCGGCGCTGCGGGTGATTGAGTAGCCGGCGAGACGCCGGCGCTACGGGAGGACGTATATGCGATTCGCCGCCGGAGTGGACGTAGGATCGACGCAGACCAAGGCCGTGATCATGGAGGACACCGGCGGAGGCGGGCCGCGCCTGGTCGCGCGTGCACTCGTGGACACTGGCGCCAACGTGCAGAAGGCCGCCGAGCACGGATTCCTCGCCGCCTGCCGCGAGGCCGCGATCCCCGCGCAGGAAGTTGGGTTCGTGGTCGGCACCGGCTATGGGCGCTACAAAATCACCTTCGGCAACGCGCAGATGACGGAGATCACCTGCCACGCGCGCGGCGCCTCCTTCCTCTGTCCCGGCACGCGCACGGTTATCGACATGGGCGGGCAGGACTCCAAGGCCATCAGCATCGGGGCCAAGGGCGAGGTGCTCGACTTCGTCATGAACGACAAGTGCGCCGCCGGCACCGGGCGCTTTCTGGCCAATGCCGCCGACGTGATGGGCATCAGCCTCGATGAAGTCGGTCCGCTCTCGCTCCAAGGCAAGCACCCGGTGAAGATCACCACCGTGTGTACGGTGTTTGTCGAGTCCGACATCCTCTCCTACCTGGCGCAGGGCAAGAAGGCGGAGGACATCCTGAACGGGGTGCACCTGGCGATCGCGCGCCGTACGGTTTCGCTGGCGCGTCGCGTGCCCATCGAGCCCCAGATCTCCTTGACCGGCGGCGTGGCGCACAACATCGGGATGGTGCGTGCGCTCGAGCAGGTGCTGGGCGCGAGCTTGCAGGTGAGCGCCGAGGCGCACTTTACCGGCGCCATCGGCGCGGCGCTGTTCGCGCTGGAGAAGATGGACCAGAGTTCCGAATCCGCGGTAGGGAGGCCGGCGCATGCCTAAGGTGGCGGGGATCGACATAGGATCGGCTTTCACCAAGGCCGTCGTGTTGAGTGACGTTGCGGGTGACGCGGCTGTGGTTGGCCGGGGCGCAGTGCGGACGGGCGTGGACCTGGAGAAAGCGGCCGCGGACTCGCTCGCTCAGGCGCTGGCCGATGCCGGATCGCCACGCGAATCGGTGGATTACATCGCCACCACGGGATTCGGCCGGTCCAGCGTCAGCTTCCGCGACCTGCAGGTCACGGAGATCACCAGCGGGGCACGCGGAGCACGGCGCCTGTTTCCGCAGGCGACGGCGGTGTTGGACATCGGCAGCCAGTGCACGCGGGCGATCACGCTGACGGAAAACGGCAAGGTGCGCGGGTTCAAGACCAATGACAAGTGCGCGGCCGGGTCGGGCAGCTTCATCGTGCGCGCGGCCAAGTATCTGCAGATCGAACTCGGTGAAGTGGGTGAGGTCGCGTTGCGCGCCGAGAACCCGCAGCCCATCTCCAGCATCTGTGCGGTGCTGGCCGAGAGCGAAATCATCAACCATGTCTCGGCCGGGGTAAGCGTCGAGGACATCCTCTCGGGCATCTACGATTCGCTCGCCGAACGCGCCTCCATGCTCCTGAAGCGCGCGGGCATGGGGCAGGATCTGGTTTTGATCGGAGGAGTGGCGCGGCAGAAGGGAATGGTGCGCGCGCTGGAGAATCGCTTGAAGGTCCCCGTCAGCGTGCCCGCCGATTGCGAGTACGTGTGCGCCACGGGTGCGGCGCTGCTGGGCCTCAAACGCCTGCAAGCCCAGTTGTCGGCCGCCGCTTGCCGGTCGTGATCTAAGGATTAACCGCCGAACTCTCGGCTGCCGGGTTCACTGCGGAACAAGCTGGAGATCCGCGGCCATGCCACAAGCCACAACTCCGCCGGCAAGCCCGCCTCCCAAAATGGAAAGTCTTCCTGCGGTACCAACTTCTGCACGGTTGCGCGGAGAATCTCAGTTCGGAACTGCAACCGATCTTGAACTCAATATTAGAGCGGCTCTGCGGCATCGCCCGGCAAGGGAACCGCACCTTCTGTAATGATGCCAAATGCGGATGAAGAACCAAAACGGAGGTGCCGATAAGAACGGTACAACCGTGCATACACCGCCATGGACGAGGAGCACATTCCATTTGGCTGTGGTTGCCGCCTTCGGCATCACGGCATCGGCCGTGATGTTTGGGGTCGTCGAGCATCTTGAGCGCTTCCGGGCCGAGGCGCACTTCCAGCAAGTGGCCGAACAGCGCCTGAGTGTCGTGAGGACCAACGTGGCCGACGCCCTGGACACCATCAGCCTGCTGGCCAGCCATTTCGAAGCTACGGGCGAGGCCGGCACCAGTCGGCAGGCTTTCTCAACCTTGGTGGCGCCTGCCTTGGCGAAACACCGCTACATCCAGGCCCTCGAGTGGATACCGCGGGTAGAAGGGGCGGAGCGCCCTGATTACGAACGTCAGCCGAAGGACCTCCGACGCCAAAATCCTTTAGGCAAAGAAATGGCTCCTCAGGTAGGACTCGAACCTACAACCCTCCGGTTAACAG
>Ga0181521_10001246_pt1 | contig 31737 bp, 37 predicted proteins | sample PEATcosm2014_Bin_32_FD_119764 | JGI IMG/M metagenome (GOLD analysis project Ga0181521, IMG submission 119764) | Peatland microbial communities from MTU Mesocosm Facility, Houghton, MI, USA - PEATcosm2014_Bin02_60_metaG | ecosystem: Environmental > Terrestrial > Soil > Wetlands > Peat | place...
CAGACCCTTGCACGATCGCGTGGTGATCCAGCGCGTCGAAGAGGAAGCCAAAAGCAAAGGCGGGATCATCATCCCCGATACCGCCAAGGAAAAACCGATGGAAGGCAAGGTTATCGCCGTCGGACCGGGCGCGCGGGGCGACGACGGCAAGATTCATCCGCTCGACGTCAAGAAGGGCGACCGGGTGCTGTTTGGCAAATGGTCGGGCACCGAGGTCAAGCTCGACGGCGACGAGCTGATCATCATGAAAGAAGCCGACATCATGGGCGTGATCGCGAGCTGAAAGGGAAATAATCATGGCTGCAAAAGACATTCGGGTAGGTACCGACGCACGCGAGCGGATGCTGCATGGGATCGAGATCCTGGCTCACGCGGTCCGGGTAACTTTGGGCCCCAAGGGACGCAACGTCGTGCTCGACAAGAGCTACGGCGCGCCCCGCATTACCAAGGACGGCGTCACTGTCGCCAAAGAGATTGAGCTCTCGGACAAGTTCGAGAACATGGGCGCGCAGATGATCAAGGAGGTCGCCAGCAAGACCAGCACCGAGGCCGGTGACGGCACGACGACAGCGACGATCCTTGCTCACGCCATTGTCCGCGAGGGTATCCGCGCGGTGGCCGCGGGCATGAACCCGATGGATCTGAAACGCGGCATCGACTTGGCGGTCGAGGCCGTCGTCGGCGACATCAAGAAGCGGTCGAAGAAGGTCTCGACCAACGACGAGATTGCCCAGGTCGGCACCATCTCGGCGAATGGCGACACCGAGATTGGCCGCATGCTGGCCGATGCGATGAAAAAGGTCGGCAACGAGGGCGTCATCACCGTCGAAGAGGCGAAGTCGCTCGACACCGAACTCGACGTCGTCGAAGGCATGCAGTTCGACCGCGGCTATCTGAGCCCCTACTTTGTCACCAACGCGGAGAAGATGTTCGCCGAGCTCGATGACGCGTACATCCTGCTGCACGAGAAGAAGCTGTCCAGCCTTCAGACGCTCCTGCCGGTTCTCGAAGCGGTCGTAAAGAGCGCTCGGCCGTTGCTGATTGTCGCCGAGGACATCGAGGGCGAGGCGCTTGCCACGCTGGTCGTCAACAAGTTGCGCGGCGGCCTCAAGGTCGCGGCGGTGAAGGCGCCGGGCTTTGGCGATCGCCGCAAGGCGATGCTCGAGGATATTGCCGCGCTGACAGGGGGCGAGGTGATCTCGGAGGAGCTGGGCATCAAGCTTGAAAACGTAACCCTTGAGATGCTCGGCCGTGCCAAGCGGGTGCGCATCGATAAGGAAAACACGACTATCATCGATGGTGCCGGCAAGAAGAGCGACATCGTCGCTCGCACAAACCAGATCCGGGCACAGATCGAGGAGACGACGTCGGATTACGACAAGGAGAAGCTGCAGGAGCGGCTGGCGAAGCTGGCCGGCGGCGTCGCGGTGATCCGCGTCGGCGGTGCAAGCGAGGTCGAGGTCAAGGAGCGCAAGGACCGCGTCGACGACGCGATGAACGCGACCAAGGCCGCGGTCGAGGAGGGTATCGTCGCCGGCGGTGGCGTGGCGCTGCTTTTCGCGAGCAAAATCCTGGCTTCCCTTCACCCAGCGAACAACGACCAGAAGGTCGGCATCGAGATCGTGCGCAAGGCGATCCAGTCGCCGGTCCGGCAAATTGCCGAAAATGCCGGGGTCGATGGGTCGATCGTGATTGGCAAGCTCACCGACAAGAACGACGCCAATTACGGTTATGACGCCCAGGCGGGCGAGTACAAGGACATGGTTCGCGCCGGCATCATCGATCCGACCAAGGTGGTCAGGGTGGCGCTGCAGGATGCCGCCTCGATCGCCGGGTTGCTGATCACCACCGAGGCCATGGTGAGCGACAAGCCGGAGCCAAAGGGTGCGCCGGGTATGCCGCACGACCACGGCATGGGCGGCATGGGTGGTATGGGTGGCATGGATTTCTAGCCTCACTCGTGCTGCTGGGGCATCGTCTCAATCTCCGCGTCCCGCCACCGAGGGGCGCGGAGATTACGCGGGTCGATCTTTGGCCTTTGGATAAACTTGTTGGGAGCAGCGCGTGACTGACCGATATGTGGCGGGCGATCGAGACGATCGCGAACGGATCAACCGAGCCCGGGCGACCGCGGAGGATTTGTTCAGGCCAAAGCGTAGCGCGGCACCTGTTGAGCTGAGAGCAGCTGTTGCCGATCTCCCTGGATCCGCCGATCAGCAACTACCGCGACAGCCACGCATCATACCGATCCAGCACGCGGCGCCGATGACCAGTGCGATCACCGAACCTCCCGCCGAACCAAAGCCGGAGGCGCCCCAAATACGTGCTTCGGAGTACGGTCGCGTTCGAGCGTTGCTGAATTACGGGATGACTCGGGAACAAGTTGCCGATCACTACAAAGTCCCCGTCTCCGAGATCGACCGAATAATCAGCCGCTCGGGTTCCCGCGATCAGCGATTTTGAGGGTTACCACCACCTCGAGCTAGAACTTCGTCTCCAGGGACCTTAAGTCGCAGATGCCGTAAAAGACGCCGCCGAAATTGCTCCGCTCGCTGATTGTGCCGTCGATCCGGCTCACGCGATAGTTCGCCCGATAACTCTCGTATTGGATCTCGAAGGCGAGCTCAATGGGAGTTAGCGCGGTGATCCGCCCCAGTGTTCCAGTGTCAGTAGAGATCGCCGGCGTCAGCCAGTCGACGACGAAACTCAAGCGCGACGGCATGGCGACCAAAAACCCGTTGCTGCCGAACTGGCCGAACCGGCCCTCGCAGGAGAGCAGCCCGGGGTGTTGATAACCGAACCCGGTCATTCCGATCGCCAGTATCGCGGCGGCCAAGTGAACGTATCTACCCATCCGGAGTTCCCCCACCCCTGATTCAGGCAGTGTAAACCTCTGCCCTGGACTCGTGAACGAGATCGCGAGCTATTCGTTAAACTATCCACGAAGAATATCTCAAATGGGTTGGTGAAATCATCCGATTTCGTTCTGCTGCGAAGCTGCCACGCGATTTTCAGTACTTGTTAACCATGGGCGACAAACAGTGTGTGTCGCAGACGCACCTCAGCCAGGTCCGGGTGAAATTAGCGATTTCCACTTCCGGACCCGAGTTCGGCTGGGCGCATTTCGGCGTTACCATGCGAGGCCGCGGTACATCATGGAACGAAACAGATGGGACCGGGCCATCCGCTGTCTTGAGATCGCGCTGCACCCCAATACCAAAGATGATGAGGTTATTGCGGGCGTCAATGGCTTCGGACGCACGGCCGACGGGACGCCGCTGAGCGAAATATGTCGCGAATTTGTGCTCGGGGACCAAGATAATCGAGGTTTGGTTGGCTCTCGGGTCGAGTGGAAAGAAAAGGTTGATGCATTAAGCCGGGATAACCTCGATCTTCGGTATCGGCTGGAAATCGCAGATAACGACCGGGTCGCGGTCGCTCGACAGTTGCAAGAAACCGAGCAGCGCGTGCGTGAGCTGGACGAGGAATTACAAGACGCGCAGTGCCGGGTAGGCTTGGCGGAGCGGCAGGTCGCGGAGTTTCAAGCTGCCCGGACCTGGACCGCAGAGGAAATCAGCCAGGAGAATTTCGATCTCCCCAAAGAACTCGTCGAGGGCGCGCAAAGCGTCACGGAACTGAGGGTTCCGGAGCCGGTTCGGCCGTTCAGAGAATTCCTCACTGCCGCGAGCTTGAGGGCGAAACACGCGGATGCCTCCATTTCCGACCACCATACGGCGCCCGATCCCGGAAGCGATTTGACGAATTTTGCTCTAAATCCCCGCAGACCTTGGACGGCCTGACGGGCTGCGCAAGTCGAGAGAAGAAGATATTCTAATAGTCCGCTCGGCGATTTTGTCCGAGATGTGGCTGAAGGCCGTCGCCCTTAGCGTCATGGGCAGAGCGCGACAGTGCATGCGCCCAGCTCTAAGTCTTTTCCAGTTCAGTCGGGCGCGCTTGGTAAAACCGAATCGCTGAATAAGACGAACGGTGTCGGCGCCGATAGCCGAACTTAGGGCAGTTTTCGCTTACGATAGAACGCCTTCCAGCTCTATGCGTCGCGGTTATTCATCTTATTGGCTTGCCAAAGCTTGACACTGCTGGTACGACGAAATACGGAAATTCCGATTTTCGTCAAATGCTGTTGAGGCATGATAGTGGGGGAACTGCGGAAACTCTCGGTGGCTAAGGCGGTGACGACGCCTTGGCGAGCGCTTTGAGCGATGATGCCGAACCGCCCCGTATTCTTGAATAAGCTTGCTCTTCCCGTATCGTGGAAGGCGCTCAACCACGCGCCATCGCATGAGGATTGCGACAAGGTGGCATGGACCAACTCCGCCGTCCTGGGCTTTCTCTTGCACGGCATCGATATCGATGCAGCGCAGCGGCCATCGGACGAGCACCTCACGGAGGCCTTGGCGCCGCTACGGACCAAGATCGATATCGTCATCGAGATGCTCGGTAGGCTTACCTATCGGGATGTTGTGTTGCCGCCGGTGCGCGACATCGAGCTGGGAACGAACCGGATGGCCTGGCACTCGCCTGAGCCGCTGCGCTCCGGCGAGTGGCTGCAGATCAAGCTTTATTTTGATCCGAAGTTTCTTGAGCCGATCATTTTGTACGGGTGTGTCGAGAGCGCGGTCGCGGACGACGCGCTAGGCGGTTGCGGCGTGCAAGCCGAACTGGCCCCGATCCCAGTCGAGGCCGAGGAGGGATTTGCAAGGCTCGCGTTTCTTGCCCAGCGACGGCAATTGGCACAGCGGCCCCGCCAAGCCGCGAGGAGTGAGCCATGATCGAAGCCATTCCAGCCATGGCCTCCGTGCTGGCCGATCTGCAATCTCTCGCGAGCGCGGCGACCGCGCCAGCGTCAACGGCGGCGCCGCCCACTCTCGACCTGACGGGCATCGACGATACCCCGGCGCCGTCATTCTCGCAGATTTTGCAGAGCGCTCTCGGCGGTGTCGACGACTCGATTGCCCAGGCCGGTGCGGCGGCGCAGGCATTTTCCGCGGGAGACCAGAGCATTCCGTTGAGCGACGTCATGGTATCGCTCGAACAGGCGAACATGGGGCTGCAGATGGCGTCGGGGGTCCGCGACAAGGTTGTCGCCGCCTACTCGAACATCATGAACATGCAGGTTTGACGAACGGCGCGGGTGAGTCGTGGCGTTCCTAGAGGCAATCAACCCACAGAGCATCCTGGATCGGGTCCGGCTTCTCCTCGCCGACCGCGCGCGCGGCGCGATCATTATCGGCGGGGCGGTGGCAGCCACGCTCTTGGCGCTTACCACGCTGGTTTTCTGGGGCTCGAGCTACGCGGTTCTCTACGCCGGGTTGTCCGGTGAAGAGGGCGGGCGCGCGATCGCCGAATTGCAGAAGCTCAACATCCCCTACCGCATCACCGAAGGCGGCCGCGTGATTCAGGTGCCGGCGTCTGAGGTCGGGCGCGCACGACTGCAACTCGCTGCCCGCGGTGTCGCGAAGCGCGACGGCGACGAGTGGGCGATCCTCGACAATCAGAGCCTCGGCGTCAGTCCTTTCGTCGAGCAAGTACACTACGTGCGGGGGATCGAGGCTGCGCTGTCACGCACCGTCGGCGAGGTCGACGGTGTCGTTTCCGCCAAGGTGACGCTGGGTCTTCCAAAACAGACCGGGTTTCTTGACGACGCGCCCAAACCGAGCGCCTCGGTTCTCGTGCGGCTGCGTCCCGGCGCGTCGCTTAACGGCGCGCAGGTCGCCGGTATTGTCGGCCTCGTCGCGTCGAGCGTACCTGGATTGGCGCGCGAAAATGTCACTGTCGTCGATCAGACCGGCGCGGTGCTGAGCTCGGATGACAAGACAGCCACGCTGCAGGCGCCACAGCAGTTTGAAATCACGCGCGAGATCAATCAGCGTTACGAGGCGCTTATTGCCGATCTGCTGGTGCCGGTGATCGGTCGCGGCAATTTTCGCGCCTCGACGGATGCCGATATCGACTTTTCACAGAGCAAGGAGAGTCTCGTCAAATATGGCGAGAGCCATGTGCTCAGCGAAGACCAGACCGTCCACACGCACGGTGCCGAGGGCGACCAACCGATCGGCATCCCAGGCGCTTTGTCGAACCGGCGCCCCGACAACCCGAGCGTCAATGCGACGCCAGCGCCGGCTCCGACAGCCCAGACGAGCCCCACGCCGGGACAAGCGGCGGCTCCGGCTCAGCCGGCCCCCGCAGCCACCGCCGCTGCGCTGCCCGGTGATAGCCACAAGACAACCAATTATGACATCGACAAAACGGTGCAGTTCCTCGAGCACCCCTCCTGGAAGCTACGCGGCATCAATGTCGCGGTGCTGGTCAACAATTCGAGCGGCAGCCCGATCTCGGCGGAGCGGCTGCAGTCGATCAATAAGCTCGTCACTTCCGCGATCGGCGCGGGGCAGAACCCGCATGTGACCGTGGTCGACCTACCGTTCGAGGCGGCGGCCGAGAGCAATGCCGACACTCCCGCGGCGTGGTGGAAGGAACCGTGGATAGCGGCGGTCGGTCAGAACGCGCTCCTGGCCGTAGCGGGCCTCTTTGGGTTGTTCGGCGGAGTGTTCCCGTTGCTGCGCCGGCTGGGCAGCGTGCAGGTAGTCGCAGCAAACATGAATATTGCGCCAACCGGGGACGCGGCGGCCGCGCCAAGCGAGACGGGCGCCGGACGGCGCGTGGCGGCGCTGGCGATGGGCGGGTCGCAGGATGTTTTCAGGATCGAGGCCGAAACCGTGCAGACGCTGGTCACCCACGATCCGGCACGGACGGCTCAGGTTATCAGGGGATGGATAGCCGGTGACAGAAGCAACCTTAAGTAGGCCCGGGCTTACCGACGTCGAGAAATCGGCGGTCGTCATGTTGTCGATCGGCGAAGAAGTCGCGGCCGAGGTCATGAGGCACATGACCCAGCTGGAGATAAACCTGCTGTCGGTGGCGATGGCGCGGATTTCCAACGTATCGAAGTCCGAGGTGACCGAGATATTCCAGGAATTCGTCGACATGATGTTACAGGAAACCTCGATCGGCATTGGGTCTGAGGCTTATGTGCGCGGAGTCCTTGAACAGGCCCTGGGGGCCGAGAAGGCCGAGCGCCTCGCCGGCCGTCTCAATCAAGGCGATTACTTCGCGGGCATCGAGGCGGTCCAGCTACAGGACCCCCGCGTGCTCGCGGAAATGATCAAGTCGGAGCATCCGCAGATCGTTGCGATGATCTTCGCCTACATGGAGCCCGAGCAAGCTGACGCCCTCATTCAATATCTCCCGCCTGAACTGGTGGAGCAGGTCATCCCGCGTCTCGCGACGCTCGATTCGATACCTCCAGCCGCGATCCGCGAGCTGAACGAGTCGATCGAGGATTTGCTGGCAGGGGAATCCCAGCAGATGCGCGTCTCGGTCGGCGGGGTCAACATGGCCGCCAAGATCCTCAATCGCATCGACACGCAGCGTGTCGAAAGCATCCTGAAGCAGATCGGCACCGTCGACGCCGACTTGGCGCAGGCTATCGAAAACAGCATGTTCGTGTTCGAGGACCTGATACGTGTCGACGACCGCAACTTCCAGATGTTGCTGCGCTCGGTCGATCAAAAGCTCCTCGTCTCGGCACTGAAGGGCGCCGATCCGAAGCTGCTCGAAAAGGTCATGCGCAACCTGTCGCAGCGTTCGGCGGAAATGCTGCGTGATGAGATTTCGTCGCGCGGACCGATGCGAGTTACCGAGATCGATGCGGCGAAACGCGAGATCGTCAGCATCGCTCAGCGTCTCGAGCGCGAAGGGTCGATTATGCTCGCGACCGATGCCGGCGACCTCGTGACCTGACGAGCAAACCCGATGTCATCGCTCCGCATCAGCCATCAGAACCGCGCCGGCGCCGTCCCGGGCGGCGAAACCGGCCGGACCGAAACACCCGGCAGCGGCGTCAGCTTTGCTGTGGCGCTGGGGGCCGCGGGGCTGGTTCAGAAGGGAGCATCTGACGCGTCATTCGGCGGCACGGCGAGCGAGTCGGCGGACGGCGCATTCGCGCCGCGGAAACGCGCTGACGGCCCCGGAACAGCCGGTGAGGCGGCCGCGCTTGCTGCCCAGGCGACGCTCGTCGTCCCGGTTGTCGGCCAATCCATTTCAGCTGCCGCCGAAAAATCCGCTGCTGCGGCGGCTGCCACCAATTTGTCCGACAATCAGGCGAGTGCCGGGGCAGCGGGGGTGGAGCAGTCGCCCACTGCCGCTGAAGGCGCGATAAACGGCTTACATTCGGATCAGACCGCGCAGGACACGGGGTCGGTGCAAGACCTGACCCCGGACCAGCTTTCGGGAAGCGCCGATCTCTCTCAGGTATCGACGCCGGCGTTAAAGGCGAACGGAATTCCGTCGAGTTTTGGCCCCGCCCTGCAGAACGCATCGATATCGAGCGCGAGCCACGACCCGGCGAACTTGCTTGTCTCGTTGTCGGCCGGTCTGCCGTCAGCGGCGGCCGGCCAGCCGGGGGCTGACACGGGCGAGGATGCGTTTGGCGCCAGCAGTCGCGGGCGGTTTACGCCGATTACAAGCGTGTCCGAGGCCGGGAGCGTTGCCGGCGCGACGCCGTCGGGAACCACCGCGAGCCCGATGATCCCGACTGCCCCCGCCGGATCACCGGGGAACGCGGGCGACCTCGCTGGTACCGGCACAGTGTCCGACCAGATCGCCGGACAGGTCGTCCGGATGCTGTCGAGCGGATCGCAGGAAGCCGTCATGCGATTATACCCGCCTGAGCTTGGCGAGGTTACGGTTCGCGTCGCCGTCAGCGGGCATGACGTGGCGGCGTGGTTTGGCTCGCCCGAGCCCCATGTGCAGACCGCAATCAGCGCGGCAATCGGACAGCTTCAGGCCGATCTCGGCAACGGCGGATACAATTTGAACGGCGCCTGGGTTGGCGCCGACACATCGGGCGCGCACCCGCAAAACGCAAACCAGCCCCAGCCGGCAAGCCGCACACCCGCGGCTGCTCCTAGTCTTCCCCCGCTGGGTGGCGGCAGGCTTCAACCTGCCTCGGGGGTGAACATCTATGTCTGACATCGCGGATCAGGCCGCGGCTCCGGGCAGTTTTAATCTGTTCGTCAAATCCGGTTCGGCACGGAACCGGATGTCGACGCTCGAACCGACGCTGCAGCGCATCAACGATCGCTTTGCGCGATATCAGCGCGCTGCGCTGCTGCAGCACCTGCGCCGTGCGGTCGGGGTGGCGCCGACCAGCATCGAACTCGTCGAACATCGCGAATTGATGGAACGGCTTCCAAGCCCGACCTACCTGACGCTTTTCAACATGAAGCCGCTGCGCGGAACACTTGTCTTGATGGTCGATGCCTCGCTCGTGGTCGCCATCGTTGAGAGCCGGTTTGGCGGAAACGGCCGCTTTCCGATCAATATGACCAACCGCGAATTCACGCCGTTCGAATTGAAATCGATGCGTCGGGTTGTCGAAACCACGTTGGAGCAGCTCATAGTCGCCTGGGAACCGGTCGGCGGCTTCGAAGTCGAGATCGTGCGGCATGAGACCAATCCGCAATTCGCCGGGTTCGCCACCGCGGACGATCTGGTTATCGCCAGCTCCTTCGACCTCGCAGTCGATCACAGCCAAGGCAAGTTCGACATTTACATTCCCTATGCGAGCATTGAACCGCTTCAGGAGCAATTGACCTCGGGCATTGTCACTGACGTGGTCGACCACGATCTGCGCTGGTCCAACGCGCTGAAAGCCGGCGTGGCGCAGGCCGCGATCACCCTGAGCGTCGAGCTTGGCAAGATCAACATCAGCGTCGGCGACCTCGCCACGCTGCGCCCGGGCAACATCTTCGAGATGGATCGACCGGAAACTCTTGTCATCGAGGCGAGCGGCGTCCCGCTGTTCCGCGCGCGGTGGGGGAGGCACGGCCGCAAGATCGGGGTCCTTGTCGAGGAGCGCTTGGCGGTGCCGGTAAATGACGGTGTCGTGCCTGTCGACGGCAGCAGGGGAACGTCGGATGGCCGATGATGCTTCTGGCAACGACGTGGTAGGGGCGGCGGCGACGCTCGCCGCGGCGTCGACCGCCAATCCATCGCCCTTCGCGACGCTGGAGCCCGACACGAAGGGTTCGTCCGCAAGGCCAGTCGACGATGCAGTCTCGCCTGAGCGGCTCGACCTGGTGTTTGACGTGCCGGTGTGTCTATCGGTTGAATTGGGACGCACCGACATTCCGATCCGCGATGTCATCAACCTCGGGCGCGGCTCGATCATTGAACTGGATCGCGGTCCTGGCACGCCGCTCGATGTTCGCGTCAATGGTGTTTTGATCGGCCGTGGCGAGGTCGTGCTCGTCAATGCCGAGAAGCTCGGTTTGCGCTTCGTCGAGGTGGTTAGCCAGGCTGATGGCTCAAAGCGGTTGGGCTAAGGACCGGAAATGGGCGGATTATCGCAGGCAGTACACGGTGCTCTGCTGACGATCTTTTTCGTCTCTGGTCCCATCCTTGGCGTCATTCTGGCGATCGGCATCATCGTCAGCGTGTTTTTGGCGGTCACCCAGATAAATGAGCCGACGCTCAGCTTCGTGCCAAAGTTTTTCGGCACGGCGTTAGCGCTGGCGTTGCTGGGCCCCTGGTTGCTGCGCCAACTCGAAACGTTCACCGTCGCGATCCTCGGCGGCTTGTCGGGCTTGATGTCATGAGCCTGATGGCGACACCGACAACGGCGGGCGTCAATTTCGCCGCGTTGCGGCGGCATCTGCCGTCGCTAGCGGGCCCGCTTGGCTTCGTCCTGATCCTGGCGATGGTGGTGGTGCCGCTGCCGCCGTTCGCTCTCGACATCTTGTTTACCTTTAACATCTGCTTTGGCCTGATGATTCTCTTGGCGGCGCTTTACACCGCGAAGCCAACGGATTTCTCGTCGTTCCCGACGCTGTTGTTGATGACAACGCTGCTGCGCTTGTCGCTCAACGTCGCCGCGGCGCGGGTCATCCTGATGGACGGGTACCAGGGGCCGGATGCCGGCGGTCGGGTCATCGAGTCATTCGGCGCCTTTGTCATCGGTGGAAATTACGCGGTCGGCATCGCGGTGTTCGCGATCCTCGTCATCATAAATTTCGTCGTGGTCACCAAAGGTGCCGGGCGCATCGCGGAAGTCGCCGCGCGCTTCGTGCTCGACGGGATGCCGGGCAAGCAGATGGCGATCGACGCCGATCTCAATGCCGGGCTGATCAACCAGGAAGTGGCCACCCAGCGCCGCCAGGAAGTCGGCCGCGAAGCCGATTTCTTCGGTGCGATGGACGGCGCCAGCAAATTCGTCCGCGGCGATGCGATCGCCGCGGTCCTGATCCTGTTCATCAATCTGATCGGCGGCCTCGTCATCGGTGTGTGGCAACACGAACTCACGCTTTCCGAGGCGGCCCAGACCTATACCCTCCTGACCATCGGCGACGGGCTGGTGGCGCAGATCCCGGCGCTCGTTATCTCGTCGGCGGCCGGCATCATCGTCAGCCGCGTGACGACCGGCGCCGATGTCAGCAACCAAATCGTCTCGCAGCTGGCAATTTTCCCGAAGGCTTGGTGGCTGGCTGCCGGGATCGTCGGGCTGTTCGGACTGATTCCGGGCATGCCTCATCTGCCTTTTTTGTTCTTCGCCGGACTTCTTGGGACGACCGCGCGGTGGATCGGGCGCGAGCAGGCGCGCGCGCGGTTGGCCCCGGTAGCTCCTCCGCCCGCCCCAGCGTCGACTGAAATCGATATTGGCGTCGTCGAGCTGATCGAGCCATTGGAAATCCAAGTCGGCTATCGGCTGATCGGCCTCGTTAGCAAGGACCGTGACGGCGGCTTGCTCCACCGGCTGCGCGCAGTGCGCCGGCAGCTATCGCGCGAATTCGGTTTTCTGGTTCCGGTCGTGCATGTCCGCGATAACCCGGACCTCCGGTCTACCGGATATCGCATTCTCGTCTACGGGGTCGAGCGCGCCGCCGGTGAGGTCCATCCCGATCGGCTCCTGGCGATGTCGTCAGGCAACACGCTGGCCGAGGTTCAGGGCTTGCTGACCCGCGACCCGGTATTCGGACGGCCGGCTCATTGGATCATACCGGCGACGGCCGACCAGGCGCGGGCCGCCGGGTACACGGTTTTTGATGCCGTCGTCGTCGTCGCAACTCATTTCGAGCGCGTGGTCCGCGACCACATCGAAAGCCTGTTCGGGAAGGCCGAGCTGGATGCAGTTCTCGCTTACCTGAACAAGCTGGTCCCCAATCTCGTCGAGGAGCTGACACCGAAACTCCTGCCGTTGACCGTGGTGCATACGGTGCTGAGCAATCTATTGGCCGAACAGGTGCCGATACGCGACCTGAGGACAATCATCGGCGCGCTGATCGACGGTGCGGCGAAGACCCAGGACGCACGATCATTGCACGAAATCGTCCGGCTGAAACTGGGCGGCTACATCGTGCAGACCGTGTTCGGCGCGGTCGATGAGCTGCAGATGATGGCGCTCGAACCTGACCTTGAACACCTGCTGCAGGAGGTCATACGGCTCTCGTCCAGCTCCGGCTCGTTCGGCATCGAGCCGGGATTGGCAGGCGAATTGCGCGCTCTGGGAGCTGCCGCGGCGGCGCGGCTCGAGGCGGCGGGCGCGGTGGCTGCCCTCGTGACTCGCCCCGAGCTGCGCGAATTAGCGGCGCAGCTGCTCAACCCCGTGCGGCCGCGCATTTGGATCTTTTCCTACCCCGAAATCCCCCCGGGAAAGAGGATCAAGGTCGTCGAGCTGCTCGGCCGTCCGGTAAGACCGAGCGATGGCGACTGAGGCCGAAACCCCGATCCTGGAACGGTCGCGTGCCGATGCGGAGGCCGCGTCGCGCGCGTCGCGTGGCGATTTCCAGAGCGGGTATGCCTCCCAACTCGACGAGGCCGAAATCATCCGGCAGTTCGTGCCGATCGTGAAGCGGCTGGCGCTGCGTCTGAAGGGACGTATACCCGAGACTATTCAACTCGACGATCTGATCCAGGCCGGGCTGATCGCCATATTGCGGCTTGCCCGCCGAGGCGGTGTGGCCCCAGCCTCCGACCCGCGCCTGCAGCGCTCGATCGTCAACGCAATGATCGATGAGGCGCGCCGCGAGACCTGGGCCCCGGTACGAACGATGCGGCTTGCGAAGGCCGCCAGCCAGGCGATGCGGGTGGTGAAGTTGCGCCTTGGCCGCGACGGCAGCGACGAAGAGGTCGCCACCGAAATGCGGATCGCGCTCGACGAATATCACGCGGTGCTGATCGAGATTGCCGGCATCAGCTTGCTGCAGATCGATGATTTCATCGAAGCCAATGACGACCGGCTGCGAGCCGCGGGAGACCAGGACGGGGAGCTAGACCGCAACCGGATGATGGCCGCGCTAGCCGAGGCGATCACCGAGCTGCCAGAACGAGAAAAGCTCGTTCTGTCACTCTATTACGAGCAAGAACTCAACATGGAGGAGGTCGGAAGGGTGCTCGGCCTCGACAAATCGACGGTTTGCAGGGTGCACGGCCGAGCCCTTCTGATGCTGCGCGAAATGCTGGCGCATTGGAACGAGGAAATGGCGGAGCCGTGAAGAGAGTTGGGGAGTAGCGGGTGGATTTTCTATCGATAATCGGTCTCTTTCTCGGCATCGGCGCGATCATCATCTCGATGACGCTTGATGGCGGCAATGTGTTCGGGCTGCTGCAGCTCTCCGCATTCGTCATCGTCGGCGGCGGCTCGTTGGCGGCGGTGTTGGTTCAGACGCCGCTCAGCATCTTCCTGCGCGCCCTCAAGATGCTGATGTGGGTGATCATGCCGCCCAAGGATGATCGGCCCGAGCAGCTGACGCAGATCACCGATTGGTTGCGCATCGCGCGCCATCAATTCGTCCTCGCCCTGGACCCGATAGCCGAGCAGCAGACCGACCCGTTTATCAGGCAGGCGTTGCGGCTGGTCGTCGACGGCATCGAGGCGTCGCAAATCCGTATCGTGCTCGAGTCGAATATCCAGACCGCGGCGCACGAGGAGATGGTGGCCGCGGAGATGTACGAGGCGATGGGCGGATATTCCCCCACCGTCGGAATCCTCGGGGCGGTGATGGGGCTCATCACGGTGATGTCACATCTCGACGACCCTTCGAAACTTGGCGAAGGGATTGCCACTGCGTTTGTCGCGACCGTATATGGCGTGGGGGCGGCCAATCTGTTTCTGCTGCCGATCGCGTCAAAGCTGAAATTTCTCGTCAAGCGACGGATCCGACGCCTCGAGATGATCACCGAGGGTATGATCGGCATCGCGGTCCTGGAAAGCCCGCTGCAGCTCGAGATGCGGCTGCGCAGTTTCCTCGAACATGGTGAAGCGGAAGGCCGCGGTCATGACGCTGTTGGGGAAGAGGGCGCTTCGGCGAGCCCAAGCCCCGCCGGAGCGGATTGATGAGCAAATATGAAATCGGCAGCGGAGCAGAGCGATGAAGGGCGAGCCGGAAAAAGCACCCAATCATGAGCGCTGGGTCATCTCCTATGCGGATTTCGTGACGCTGCTGCTCGCGACCTTTGTCGTCATGTACGCGGTATCGACGATCAATTCGTCGAAATTCCAGCAAATGGCCGAGTCATTCTCGACCGCCTTTATCGGCCGAACCACTAATGTCCAGGACACCGGCTTCGCCGCGGCGCAAAGGGCGCCGTTCACCGCCATGCCGAACCCGGTACATCTGCCGATCATCACCCGCGAGGTGCAGATCAAGAACCTGCCGCCCGCGTTGCGCCAGGGTCCGACGAGCGGAGAGCCGACGGACAACCCGGGTCAGGACACACAAGATCAATCGCAGGCCGCCCCACTGGGGCAGGAGCAGTCCCATGAAGGCCTTAACGCGCCTGACGCAGAGCTGCGGCAAAAGGTGGAACGGCGCGTCCAGGGCCTCGATGCCGCCTACGAGCAGTTGACCAAAGCGCTCTCGGCGTTGATCGGTAAGGGCCAGGTTCAGGTGTCGCTGCAATCGCTCGGCGTGGTGATCGATATCAACGAGGTGCTGCTGTTCAACAGCGGCAAGTCCGACTTGGTGCCTGATGCGCTGGCGCTGGTTGATCGGATCGCGAAAATACTTGTCGATCTGCACTATCAGATCCAAGTCAACGGCTTCACCGACAACGTCCCCATTCACAACCCGCAATTCGATTCGAACTGGGATTTGTCGGCAACCCGAGCGATCTCCGTGGTCAAGCGGTTCGTGGCGGCGGGCATCGACCCGACGCTGCTCGTCGGCGCCGGGTTCGGTCAATACCACCCGGTCGCCACCAACGATACGGCGGAAGGCAAGGCGACAAATCGGCGGGTCTCGATCGTTGTGGTCTCGCCGATCGAAGGGAGCGATCCCGAGCGCACGCGGTTGCTCGGCAGTACCGTCGATCGAACCGCCCCCGCAAAGACACCGCCAGCGATAACGCCGGCGCCGGCGCCGGTCCAATAAAGCGCGGCAAGGAAAAATCGTGGCCCGATCCGCCAAAAACCCGCAAGGCCCGGCCAAACTGGCGATGCGGCCGGTGCTGCTGGCCGCCGGGCTTGGGATTTTCTGGTTCGTTGAATTTCAGGACGGCAGCGGTGCGGAGGGGTCGCCCATGTGGGGTTACCTGATCGTGGACGGCGCGAAGGTGCTCGCCGATTTTGTCGGTGCCTGGGTCCTCGTCTCGGCGCTCCAGCTTGCCATTGCGCTGATGCGGTTTGGGTTGCTCCATCTGCGGGCGTTATGGGTGCAGAACAGCTGATGAGCAGCAGGCTCAATCTTGCCGAGGCTTCGGTGCTGCCGTTCCAGTTTCCGCCGCTTAAAGGCGGCGAGGCGACGAAACCGAACGTCGCTGTGCCAGCCCTCGACGTCCCGTCGCCCGATGGCATTGACGCGCCTGCCGCCGTCGCAAGCGAAGAGAATGGGCCGGAAGACAATGTCGCCGACAGCGAAAAGGTGGCCGCCGCGATTTCGGCGGAACGCGCTCAGGCGCGTGCCGAAGGGTTGCAGTGCGGCCTCGAGGAGGGGCGGGAGCAAGGCTATGCCGCCGGGTTCGCCGAAGGCAAGCGGGCAGGCGAGACAAGCCTGGCAGAGGAAAAGCGCCGGCTGGAAGCGATTATCGCCGAGCTCGGCCGTCCCCTGACGGCGCTAGAGCAGCCGGTCGAGGAGGCGATTGTCGCGCTCGCTCTCGAGGTGGCGCGCTGCGTGGTCGGCGACGAGGTTAGACGGTCGCACGAGTTCCTTGCTCGGCTTGTCCGAGAGGCGATCGCTAAAGTGCCGCTGGAAATGGGCATCCCCCGGGTGCTGCTAAATCCCGCGGACCTCGAACTTATTCGCAAGCTGGTGCCGGAGATCGAACCGGCCAGCGCTACGCTGCTCGCCGACGAGACGATCGACGCCGGCGGCTGTCTGGTCATCGCCGATGGCGAAGGCCAGCCGATCAAAGATCGGCGCTGGAACCCGCGAGCCGCCGAGGGCACGTCGCAAGTCGATCTTACGCTGTCGTCGCGCTGGCGCGCGGTCATGCTGGCCATGTTCGACGGTGAGGACGGATGACGCCCCCCGACGCTTCGCAATATGCTCTGCGGCTAGCGGCTGGGCTCGAACGCTACCAGGCGCGACTTCAATCGACGGATAACGGGATCAAGGTGCATGGCAGCTTGGTGCGCACCGTCGGGTTGGTGATGGAGGCGCGTGGAATTCATGTCGCGATCGGCGAGCGCTGCTTCGTCGAGAGCGAGTCGGGCCGGTTGTTGTCGGCCGAGGCGGTCGGCTTTGACGGCAGTCGCGTGCTGCTGATGGCCGAGGGTCACGCCGACGGGCTCGCACCCGGCGCCCGGGTCATCCCGGCAGGTCGGACCATGGAAGTCGCGGTTGGCCCCGAACTGCTGGGGCGCGTCATCGACGGCAGCGGTCAGCCGCTCGACGGGAGGGGCCAGATTCGCGCCACGGACCGGTTGCCGCTCTTCGGTCAAACCGTCAACCCCATGCGGCGCGCGCTCGTGGACGAGCCGCTAGATGTCGGGGTTCGTTCAATAAATGCGCTGTTCTCGGTCGGTCGTGGGGCACGCCTCGGGCTGTTCGCGGGAAGCGGCGTGGGGAAGAGCGTGCTGTTGGGTATGATGGCGAGATACACCAGCGCCGATGTTGTCATCGTGGGGTTGATCGGCGAGCGAAGCCGTGAGGTCAAAGAATTTGTCGAGCGCATCCTGGGTACCAGCGGATTGGCGAAAGCCGTCGTGGTCGCGGCGCCGGCGAATGAGTCGGCGCTGGGGCGCGTGCATGGGGCTTATCGTGCGACCGCGATCGCCGAGTACTTCCGCGACCGTGGCTGCCAGGTGCTGCTGCTGATGGATTCGCTGACCCGCTTCGCCATGGCCCAGCGCGAAATCGGACTTGCCGTCGGCGAGATTCCGGCGAGCCGCGGCTATCCGCCGTCGGTCTTCGGGAGGATCTCGTCGTTATGCGAGCGTGCCGGCAACGGCGCCGAGGGGGCCGGCAGCATCACCGCTTTCTATACAGTGTTGGTGGAAGGCGATGATCCCAACGATCCGGTTGGCGACGCCGCGCGATCGATCCTCGATGGGCATCTGGTACTGTCGCGACAGCTGGCCGATCGCGGCCACTTTCCCGCGCTCGACGTAGGCGCCTCGGTCAGCCGGGTAATGACCGCGGTCGTCCCGCCGGAGCAGATTATCGCCACTCAGCGCTTTAAGCAGCTTTACAACCGGCTCGAGGAAAGCCGCGATCTGATCGCCATCGGCGGCTATCGGCCAGGGCACGACGCGGAACTCGATCGCGCCGTATCGCTGCAGCCGGCGATCAACGAATTCTTGTGCCAGGACATGACCAGCGCGGTGCGGTTTTCGGAAAGCGTCGCCGCGCTCGGTCGAATTGTCGGCTAGGGGGAATAGCGTAGTGGGGGAACCGTGGCTGCATTACAGAGGCTGATCAGCGTCACCGGGCGGAAAAGCGATAATGCGCTGGCGACTTGGCAGAGTCTCAAAGCGCAGTGCGACGATGCGCTGATGAAATTGGCGCTCCTCAAGGAGCACTGCGAGCGCTATCGCAACCTTCTCAAGACCAACCTCGGGGAAGGCATGCCGGCGATGTCGACGATGACCTATCTGGGCTTCATCGACCAGATCGAGGAGGTCGTGCTTCGTCAGCAGGCCGAGGTTGGGAGGCTTGAGGCGGCGTGTACGCGGCAGTGGCAGGAGCTTGTTGAGGTCCGCCGTGAGAAACGCGTCTACGAGATCGTTCACGAGCGCGCTGTCGAGCGGGAGTTGGCGACTTTGCTGCGCCGCAGTCAGGCCGAGATCGATGATTTGTTGCAGCGGGTCAACAGGGCTCCTTAAGCGCTGAAAGCGTGACGGAAACCGCAACTTTCGCACGATGAGCGATATTAACCAAACCGTAGGACTTGATCTGGGGGAGCCGCGCGCTCGCAGCGGCCTCGTAAAATGGGGGCTGATCGGTATCGCGGTGCTGCTGCTGCTCGGGACCGGAGGTGCGGTCTGGTACTTCTTTCTGGGCGGCCGCGAGCATTTCTCCCCGCAGCAGCCTAAGGCGGTCGAGGCGCCGCTGCCTTATTTCCTCGAGCTGAAACCTTTCGTCGTCACCATGTCGAGCAGCGGCGGCACCGCTCATTTCGTGCAGCTTGGGGTGAGCCTGCAATTACCACGGGCCGAAGCGGGTGAAATGGTCACGGCGCTGCTGCCCGAGATCCAGGATTCGATCCGCCAGACGCTGTTGGGCTTCAAGAGCGACGATCTGCAAAGCTCCGACGGCATCAACCGGGTGCGCCAGGTGATGAGGCGTGACCTGAACGAGTTGCTGGCCAGCGTGCTCGGCCCGGAGCGTATGGCCAAGCTAACCGCGGGAAGTCCCAGCGGCGCTTTTGTGCAAAACATTCTATTCGCCACGTTGATTGTCGAATGACGGCGATTTTCGCGACACCGGCCACGCGTGGCGGTCGTCGCAAGGGCCGAGCGCGGAGGGCCGACCGTGCCCTATGACGCGGTCGGGCTCGACTCGCTGACGCTAACCCTCGGGGTGATCATTCTGCTGCTGTGGGGTGGTATCTGGGCGATGCGCCGCATGCGGCCCGGCGCCGCCATTGGCCGTTCGCGGGATTGCGCGATCGTGCGGTCGCTGGCGCTGGGGCCGCGCGAGCGGCTGCTCGTCGTGCAGGTCGGGCCGCGACATCTGGTGATCGGCATTGGCTCGGCCGCGGTATCGCTGTTGTGCGAGCTCGAAGAGCCATTGCCGACGGTGGCGGGCGAAGAGCGGTTCGGCGCGGCAATTCGCAACGCGGTGGGGCGATGGCACAGCGGCTGACACCATGGCTTGCGCTCCTGTTCGGCGGCGCCGTGCTGTCCTGCACCGCGGCGCATGCCGCCAATATCGGTGCGCTTGATATGCACCCCGACGGTCATGGCGGCCAGAGCTTCACGGTGCCCGTGCAGGTCTTGCTGCTCATGGCGGGGTTGGTGTTCCTGCCGGCGATCCTCCTGACGATGACCTCGTTCACCCGCATCATCATCGTCCTGTCACTGCTCAGGCAGGCGCTCGGACTGACGCAGACGCCGCCCAACCAGGTACTCATCGGCCTCGCCCTGTTCCTGACGATGTTCGTGATGAGTCCGATCTTTACGCGGGTCAGCGAAGATGCGCTGCGGCCGCTTCTTGATAACCAGATCTCGACCGAAGACGCGGTGACCAAGGCGGAAACGCCGCTGCGCGAGTTCATGCTCAAACAGACCCGGAGTGACGATCTCGGCCTGTTTCTGAAATTGGCCGGCGGGCGGACCTACCCGAAAGCCGAGGATGTGCCGTTTTCGGTGTTGCTTCCCGCCTTTGTGACCTCGGAGCTCAAAACCGGCTTCCAGATCGGCTTCTTGATCTTCCTGCCGTTCTTGGTGATCGACATCGTCGTCGCCGCGGTGATGATGTCATTGGGGATGATGCTGCTGTCGCCAACGAGCGTATCGCTGCCGTTGAAGCTCGCGCTGTTCGTGCTGGTCAACGGGTGGACCTTGGTGATCGGCTCGCTGGCGGAAGGGTTCGTGCGGTGAGCACAACGGAAATCGTCGGCGCGGCGCGCGAGATGATGGCGCTTACCCTGATGCTTGCGACGCCGTTCCTGCTGGGTGCGGTCATCGCGAGCCTGGTGGTCGGGCTGCTCCAGGCCACCACGCGGATGAACGATCTGACGCTGAGCTTCGTGCCGCGGTTCTTCGCCGTCCTTTTGGTGCTCTACGTGGCCGGATCGTGGGCCGGCGCGCGGATGATCGCGTATCTCGAGCAGGCGGCGCTGGCAACCCTCAGCCTGCGCGGCTGAGCCGGTGTTGAGCGTCAACGAGGCCGATCTGATTCGTTGGTTCAGCCAGTTTTTTTGGCCGTTTTTGCGGATCCTGGCGCTGTTCGCGGCGGCGCCGGCTTTCAGCTCGGTGGCGATTCCCGTACGCGCGAAAGTCGCTCTGGCCGTCGTTGTCGCGGTCGCTGTGGGCGCGACCGTGAAGCAATCCGCACCGCTCGATCTGTCGTGGACGACGGCGGTTTTGGCGGTGGAACAGGTGTTGGTCGGCGTCGCCATCGGCTTCGCGATGCAGCTGACCCTCGCAGCGATGGGGCTCGCCGGTGAATTTATCGGGCTTCAGATGGGGTTTGGCTTCGCCAGCCTCTTCGACATCCAGAGCGGGTTCGCGGTGCCGGTGATGGCGAATTTCTTCAGCCTTGTCGCGCTCTTGCTGTTTGTCGCCTTGAACGGACACCTGGTTCTGCTCGGCGTTCTGGTGAAGAGCTTTACGGTGGTGCCGATCGTCGCCGGAAGCGGCATCACCGCCGATGGCTGGCGCTCGCTGGCGCGGGCGGGCGTGCTACTGTTTCAGATGGGGCTCTGGCTCGCCTTGCCGGTTATCGCGATCCTGCTCGCGGTGCACCTGGCGGTAGGGTTCGCCTCGCGGGTCGCACCCCAATTCAATGTGATGTCGGTCGGCTTCTCGCTGTTCATGTGGGTTGGGATCGCCGCCGTCATCGCGCTCATCCCGTTTTTCGTGCCGGCGGTTGAGCACATGATAGAGACCGGGCTTGCGTTGGCCGGGACCGTCTTGCGCGGCGAGGCGGGGCCGTGACCTACACCAGTGACGGCGGAGGCGATCGCAGCGAGCGGGCAACTCCGAGACATCTGCAAAAGGCGCGGGAAGAAGGCTCCGTCGTCCGCGCCCATTCGCTTGCCGGCGCCGCGGTGCTGGTCGCTGGAGCGGCGATCATCATGTTGGCCGGGGCAACCCTGATCGATCTTCTCGAATCGTCGCTGCGCGTCGGCTTCACCCTAGAGCCGGAGGACATGCGCGAGCCGGCCCGCCTCCTCCCGGCAGCGGTTCATGTGATATGGCCCGGGTTCCTGATCGTCGCGCCCTTCATGTTTCTGTTGGCGGCAGTGGGACTGGTCGCCGATCTGCTGGTCGGCGGGTGGGTCCTCTCGGCGAAGCCGGTGATTCCGGATTTTACCCGCATCGATCCTATGAAGGGCTTTGGCCGTCTGTTTTCGCACGCCGCATTGGCGGAGATCGTCAAGGCGCTGATCAAATTCATCGTTATCGGCGCGATCGCCGCCTGGCTGATGAAGAGCTGGCTCCCGGATTTCCTGCACGTCGCCGCCGAGAGCTGGCCTTATGCGCCGCGCCATGTCGGGCAGCTGGCGAGCGAGGCGTTCCTGATCCTCGCGGTGTCGCTGGCGGTCGTGACCCTCTTCGAGGTGCCCTATCAGCTATGGCAGTTTCACGATCAGCTCAAAATGAGCCGGCAGGAAATCAAGGAGGAATTGCACGAGCAGGAGGGTAGCCCGCATACCAAGCGGCGCATCCGCGGGCTGCGCATCAAGCTGGCGCGCGCGCGGATGATGTCGGAAGTACCCAAGGCCGACGTCGTCGTCGTCAACCCGGAGCATTTCGCCGCGGCATTGAGCTATCGCGAGGATCGGATGCGGGCGCCGCGTCTTGTCGCCAAAGGCAGCGGACTGATCGCGCTGCGCATTCGCGAGGTCGCTGAGGAACACGGCGTGCCGGTCGTCGAGGCACCGCCGCTGGCGCGTTCGATCAATCGCTTTGTGGACCTTGGCGACGAGATCCCCGTCGGACTCTACGGCGTCGTGGCCGAGGTGCTGGCCTATGTTTATCGTCTGAAGGCGACGCGCGGCGCGGGCTTGTCGGCGCCGCCGTTACCGAGAGACGGGCGATTTGCGCCGCCCGCCGAATTTGACGCGTAGCCGCGGCGCCCTGGTTCAGGCCGCGCCGAGCGCATGTTGCGCCGAGCGGCTCTGTTCGCTGCCGTCGGGCTTATACGAGCGGTGCGGATTATGCCGGCGCAACTTGTCGATGGCGGCGGTCAGGTGGCGCAGCATGGCCGAGCAGATCACCGCGTTTTCCTGATTGTAGCGGGCGAGCTGGATCAGCAAATCCGGGTTTGGTCGGGGCCCGGGAACCATGGTCGCCTGTTCGATCCTATCGGCGAGGAGAAGCTTGCGTTGCGTGACCGCGCGGATCGCCTCCGCCGTGCCACTCAGCAGCGCACGTCGCTCCTCTTGGAGCACGTCGCGCAACTCCTCGATCAGGTCGGCAAGCTGCTCGGCGGGGTCAGCCATGGCATCCGATGTCAAAATCTGATCTCGACGCCGCCATCGCGCGCGACGGTGGCTCGCAGGGTCTTTTGGCTGTCCGGGTTCTGTACCGCGATGCTGTCGCCGACCCGTCCATCTTCCATCGCCAGGGCGGTGGTCTTGATCGTCATTTCGGTGTCGGTCAGCGTGAGCACGACCTTCGCGCCGCGATGCACGGCGATCGGCAAGTCGAGCAGCGGCGCCAAAATCGGCGCGCCAGCGATCAGCCCGATGCGCAAGATCTTGCCTTCGACTTGACGCGGGTCGGTTATCAACCCGGCGCTGTTGGCGAGGGCATCAGCCCGACCTCGCGTCAGCTGCGCCGCCGTCAGGGTGGTATTCGGCGCCAAATTCGTCGAAGCAACGACAGCGTCGACCCAAGCATGAAGATGAACCGGTACATAAAGCGTCCAATTCGGCGATTGACAGCTAACTTTCGCGGTCATGGTCGCGGCGTTGGTCGGCGGCAAATCGACATGGATATTGTCGCAGGCCGCAAAACGAAGTCGCGCATCAATGGTGCCGATTTCAACCTCGCCGGAAGTGTCGTGCATTGCCGCAAGTCGCGGAGCATAAGCCGCCTCGATGGCGCCTCGAATCTGTGCTTGATCTTGTATCTCGTCGGCTAATGACCCACTAACCCTGGCAAGAAACAAGACGGCGGCCGCTGCAATGGCGATACCGTTCCACCTTTGCTTGCTGGCCATCTGAGTTTTTTCCTTGCTTTTGTCGAAAAGCTTTTTCATCATAACGAAAATTGGAAATTCGGCAAGTATGGAAAATTGTCAGAAAGCCGGAGACGGATGGAGCGGGTGCTCCGGCGGTAATGCGGGAGCGGTTGCTGTGAACAGGTGCGACACCGAACAGTCGAGAGGCCGATAATGGTCGCGTCGATCGATACCGGGCTTGAGTTTCTTCGCCAGGTTCTTGCGTTGCGAGCCTACCGCCAGGAAATACTTTCGGCCGACATTGCGAATGCCAGCACGCCGGGGTTCAAAGCGGTCGACCTCGATTTCGCGAGCGCGCTCAACGCGGCCACGCGTCACCCAACGTCGAAGGCTCCGCCAAATTCCCGGCGCCTGTTGCTCGTCGACGACCCGCGGCAAATGACGGTCAAGGAAAACGGCGGCGATCTGCGGGAAGCCGCCTCGAACTTCGTCAAATACCAGGCGGGCGCCGAGGTCACCCTCGACGGCAACAGCGTCGATCTCAACCAGGAAAAAACGAGTGCGGCCGAGAACGCGGTTCAATACGAGGCGGCCGCGACGTTCACGACGCAAACGCTCCGCATGCTGATGACCGCGATCAACGGGTCTGGATCGCAGCAATCGAGCGGGAGCTAATTCGATGTCCGCTGGTTCGATGTCCTTGTTCGGAGCCCTCTCGATCGCGGGCTCCGCCATGTCCGCTGAATCCGAGCGCCTCTCCGCGATTGCCAGCAATCTGGCGAATGCCAACAGCGCGGTCGCTCCGGGAGGCCAGCCCTACCGGGCGCGCGAAGTCGTCTTTCAAGCGGTTTCGGCCAATGACGGCGACGACGCATCCTCGGTCGGCATGGATGGGGTCAAGGTCGCCGCGGTCGTCGAAAGCAGCGCTCCGGCTCAGTCCGTTTACGATCCGAGCAGCAGCTTTGCCGACAAGAGCGGCTACGTGCAGATGCCCAACGTCAATCCGGTGGACGAGATGGTCAACATGATCTCGGCCCAGCAGGACTATCAGGCGAATTTGGAGGCGTTCAACGTCGCCAAGACGCTCGCCTTGCGCACACTGACGATCTAGCGCGACGCCGGTGGGAGAACAGGCCATGACGCTCACAGCAGCAGCAAGCATGATGCCGGTAACGGTCGTGACCTTGCCGCCTGGCGACCAGCTGCCGAGCGCAAGCACTTCGAGCCCGACGAGCAGCTCGGCGGCGACGACCGGGCCCAGCTCGACCCTGACCGAGGGCGATTTTCTGACACTGCTGACCACCCAGCTCGAAAACCAGGATCCGCTCAACCCGCAAAGCCCCAGCGACCTGGCCGCCGAGCTAGCGCAATTCTCGACCGCGAGCGGCGTGCAGAGCCTCAATACCACTGTCGGCACCTCCAGCGGCCTGCAGGCGGCGAGCCTCGTCGGTCAGAATGTCGCGGTACCGGGCAATGCATTGGTCCTTGGGTCGAAAGGCACGGCCCCCGGCGTTTTCAGTCTGTCGGCCGCAGCCAGCGATGTCGATCTGACGATCACCAATTCCGCGGGCAGCGTTGTGGCCAACGTCGATCTCGGAGCAATGGGCGCCGGCAATCAGAGCTTTACCTGGAATGGTCTGAACGCGAGCGGCACTGCGCTGCCGGCCGGCAATTATTCCTACACGATCAACGCGACCGCGGTCGCAGGCGGCGCGACGGTGACCGCGACACCCTTTGCGGTCGTCCCGGTCACCTCGGTCGTGCTCGGCGGCCCGAGCGGTCCAATCCTTGACCTGGGCGGCGGCCTCTCGCCGGTGGCGCTCAGCGCAGTTCAGGAAGTGTTTTAACCCCGCCGAGGAGTAGAGGCGATGGCACTATATGTCGAATTGTCCGGATTGCAGGCGGCGCAGCTCGATCTCGATACGATCGGCAATAACATCGCCAATGTCGGCACCAATGGTTTCAAAAGTTCGACCGCGAATTTCAGCGATCTCTACGCCACGTCGCTGTTGGGGGCCAACGGCACGAACGAAACACTCGGCCAGGGCGTTACCACCAGCAGTCTCGCCCAGCTATTCACCGAGGGCTCGATCACCCAGACCGGCAATCCGCTCGATGTCGCCATCTATGGCAACGGGTTTTTTCAAGTTCAGAACCCGGGTGGCGACCTCGCCTACACCCGTGACGGCTCGCTTCAGCTCAACGCCGAGGGTTTTCTGACCAACGACACCGGGGCGCTGGTCATGGGCTACAGCGCCCAGGCTAGCGGTGGAACCGCTGCCGGCGCGCTGGGCGCGCTGCAGATCAACCAGGCGAACCTGGCGGCGACGGCGACGTCCAGCCTCACTATGGACGTGAACCTGCCGTCGACAGATACGCCGATCAACACGACCACGACTCCATTCAGCGTTAGCAATCCGGCCAGCTACAACGAGAGCACCACGACAACAGTGTACGATAGTCTCGGTACCCCCGACACGCTGACGACCTATTTCACCCAGGTGAGCGGCTCGGGGTCGCCGCCGCAGTGGCAGACCCATTGGCAGCTGTCGAACTCAGCCGGAAAGATGGTCTCCTCCGGGGCAGGCGGCACATTGTCCTTCAACAGCTCGGGGGCGTTGACGGGCGGCAGCAGCACGATCAGCGTTGCCAACCTTCCGGACGGTGCGGCCCCACTGTCGATTACGCAGAATTTTACCGGGTCGACGCTGTCGGATCTGTCCTTCGGCGTCAATTCGGTCACCAACAACGGGTCGGGCGGCGGCCAATTCGCCGGACTCGAGATCGGCTCAAACGGCCAGATCGTGGCTCAATATTCGAACGGCGGCACTCAGGTAATGGGGACGATCGCGCTCGCGAACTTCGTCAACCCGCAAGGTCTGATCGCAGTTTCGGGCAATGAGTGGGTGCCATCGGCAACATCCGGAGTGGCGGTAACGGGTGCGCCGGGGACAGCCGGACTCGGCGGACTCCAATCAGGCGCGATTGAAGGTTCGAATGTCGATTTGTCGACGCAACTCGTCAACCTGATCGTCGCCCAGCAAGCCTATCAGGCCAATGTCCAGGGTATCAACGTCGACCAGCAGGACGTCCAGAAGTTGCTGACGATCCAATAACGCGAACGGACGAAAACACCGTGAACCGGGTGGGTGATGCATGAGCGAGCAACTGGTCTACCTCGCGATGACCGGGTTGAACGCGACGATGGAACGCATGACCGCGTCGACCAACAACCTCGCCAATGCGAACACGACCGCGTTCAAGGCGCAACAGCCGGTTTTCCAGGCCCAGCCGCTGTTTGGCCAAGGGTTGGCCGATCGTGTCGATGTTGCCGCTGGCGAGGATACGGCCGATTTTTCATCGGGACCGATCGAGCAAACCGGGCGCAGCCTCGACGTCGCGGTCAAGGGCCAGGGGTGGATCGGGGTTCAGGCATCCGACGGCACGACCGCGCTGTCCCGCAACGGGTCGCTGTCAGTCTCCGCTACCGGCGTGTTGCAGACCAGCGACGGCAACCCGGTGCTTGGCCGGGGCGGCGGGCCGATCACCCTGCCGCCCCTGCAGAGCGTGACGATCGGTACGGACGGCACGATCTCCGGCGCCCTTGTCGGCGCGACCCCGGATCAGGTCGCGACGATCAACCGAATTCTGTTGGCCAATCCGCCGCCGGCGGCGCTGACGCGGCGCAGTGATGGCTTATTCGAGGACAAAACCGCCGCGCCAACCCCCGATGCCTCGGTGCAATTGCAGGTCGGGGCGCTCGAGGGGAGCAACGCCAATCCCGTCTCGACGATGATGAGCATGATCGAGAACACCCGCATGTTCCAGATGCAGACCGAACTGGTGCGCATGGCGACAACCGTCGGTCAGGGCCAAAGCAGCCCGCTAACCCTGAGCTGAGCCGTTACCGGCCTCGCCGCGGAGAACACGCAAGATGATGCAGTCGTTGGCAGTGGTTCGCACCGGTCTGGAAGGCCAACAGACCAACATGGACGTCATCTCCAACAACCTGGCGAACATCAATACGACAGGTTTCAAGAAGATGCGGCCGATCTTCCATGACCTGCTGTATCAGAACCAAACTCAACCCGGCGGGTTCACCTCGCAGGCAACGAACTATCCGTCGGGCTTGCAGCAGGGCACCGGCGCGAATGTGGTCGCCACCGAGCCGGTGGTAACCCAGGGAAGTCTCGAGCAGACCGGCAATGGGCTCGACCTGGCAATCAACGGCCAAGGCTATTTTCAGGTCCTCCTGCCCTCGGGCCAGCTCGCCTATTCTCGAGACGGAAGCTTTCAGATCAGTGCGCAGGGGCAGGTCGTCACCGCTCTGGGCAATCAGCTGCAGCCGCCGATCACGATCCCGCGTGGTGCGCAAAACATCACGGTCGGGCTCGACGGCACGGTGAGTGTAACCCTCCAGGGCCAGGCTCAGCCGTCGCAGGTAGGGCTCATTCAGCTTGCCAACTTTATCAACCCGGCCGGCCTCCAGAACATGGGCAACAACCTGGCGACGCAGACCCAGGCTTCGGGGGCGGCGATCACCGGCCAGCCGACGCAGAACGGGCTCGGCTCGGTCGCGCAGGGGTATCTCGAGGGATCGAACGTCTCCGTGGTCGACGAGATGATCGACATGATCGCGACGCAACGCGCCTATGAGCTCAACACCGAGGCGGCCAAGGGCGTTGACCAGATGCTCAACTACCTCACCCAGGCGACCTCGTGACGCTGCGCGACCGGGTATCGCCTGCGGCGTTATTGCTGGTGCTGGGGAGCGGGGTTGCCGGTTGTTCGCACACGCCTCCGAGCCAGACCGAGATGCTCGCCGACCTGGCGCATCTGCCGGGCGACCAGGCAAGCGAGGTGACGGTCACCAACGGCGCGATCTATCAAGGCAACGTCCAGGGCGCCGGTCTCGAGCTGTTTCGCGACCACCGGGTCTGGCAGACGGGCGACATCGTCACCGTACAGATCGTTCAGGCGGCGACCGCCAGCAAGAATGTCAGCCAGAATCTCGGCCGCACCGACGGCGTCAACAGCAACCTGACCAATCTGTTCGGATTGCCCTTGTCGTTCGGCCATTCGAGTAAGTCGACCCAGTTTAACCCCAATCTCGCCTACAGCAGCGCCAACAGCCTGCAAGGCAGTGGTGGTACCGCGCAAAGCGACAGCTTTGCCACCACGGTGTCCACGTTGGTCCGACGCATCCGTCCCAACGGCGATCTGGTCATCGCCGGCAATGACGAGCTGAAGCTGGTCGGCGGCAAGGAGTACATCCGCATTGCCGGCGTCGTGCGGCCGGAGGATCTGTCGGGCAACGTGGTTCAATCGACGCAGATGGCCGAGGCGCATATCGAGTTCAGCGGCGATGGCGAGACCTATATGGCGCCAAAGATGGGCTTTGTGCAGAAGCTGTTCCTGACCGTGAGCACGGCATGGCCGGGCGACTGGTTCAATTAAATCGCATGTCGCTTCGTCTAATGCGAGGCGGCCCGCGCAATTGGATGAGGGCACTGGCCGTCGCGGCGCTGGCCATCGCCTTTGGCGGTGGCGTCTGGCCCGCTCATGCCGATCGGTTGAAGGAGCTTGTCCAGGTCGAAGGCACCCGTGACAACCAGTTGATTGGGTACGGGCTTGTCGGTGGGCTTGCCGGCACCGGCGACCAGACCACGCAGGTGCCGTACACCGTGCAGGCCATCCAAAACATGATGCGGCAGATGGGTCTGACGCTCTCGCCGCAGGCCTTTCTTCAGCCGACCGCGGTTGCCGCGGCGATGGTGACCGCCGAGTTGCCGGCCTTCATGCAGGTGGGGCAGCGCATTGACGTCACCGTCTCGGCGATGGGCAACGCAAAGAGTTTGCGTGGCGGCGTCTTGCTGATGACCGAGTTGCGGGGCGCCGATGGTCAGGTCTACGCGATTGCCCAGGGTTCCCTGCTGGTCAGCGGATTTGAGGCAAGCGGTCAGGCGGCATCGACGACGGTCAACATCCCGACAGTGGCGCAAATCCCCTCGGGCGCGACCATCGAGCGGATCGCCAAGGCGAGCTATGCGACCGACAACAAGATCCTGCTCGATCTGGATGAACGGTCCTTTGGCAACGCGGCGCGGATCACCGACGCGATCAATGCGCGCATGGGGCCGGTCGCCGAAGCAAGCGGTCCGGCGCAGATCGCCGTTCGCGAGCCGCCATTGGCCGCGACGAGAGTGCGGTTTGTCGCCGATCTGCTTGACATCGAGGTCGCGACGGAGACCCCGGTCGCCGAAGTGGTCATCGACGCGCAAAGCGGCACTGTCGTGCTCGGGCAGGATGTCAGGATCGGCCCGTCCGCCGTGGCCTATGGCGGTTTGGCGGTGACCGTTAACGAGACACCGCAGGTCTCGCAACCAGGTCCCTTCAGCAACGGCACGACGCGAACCGTGCCGCGTACCCAAGTCAAGGCGGAGGAAAAGACCGCGAAGATCATAGAAATGAAGAGCGCGCCGCGGGTTTCGGACATTGTCCGCAATCTCAATGCGATCGGGGCGACGTCGTCCGACCTGATCGCAATTCTCCAGGCGTTGAAGGGATCGGGTTCATTGCACGCCCGGATCAAGGTGATCTGAGGTGGATCTCGGGGTTGCCCAGACGTTGGCGGTGACGAGCAGCTCCAGCGATCTCGCCGGGCCGATGAAGGCCGCCAACAATCCGGCGGCGGCGCGCAAGGCTGCTCAGCAATTTGGTGCGCTGATGATGGAAAACCTGATGCGCCAGAGCGACGGGACCGCACTGCCGATGGTCGCTGGCGCCGGCAGCGATGTCGTCAATCAAATGTTTTCCGGCACGGTCAGCCGCGCCGTGATGTCGAACGAGAAGATGGGGCTCACCGATCTCCTGCTGCGTTCGATACAGAAGAAGCAATCGCAGGCTGGCAGTGATCCCGCCGACCAAACACCACCGGCCGCGGCGAAATCGCCGGCGACGGGTAATTCGTTCTCGCTCGCCGCTTATTGGCAAGGACACGGAATGCGGCCGCTCGCCGCCGCGATCGCGCAAGGCGGCGTAAGCCCAGGCACCGGAGCCGCCTTGGCGCTGATGACGCATATGAACCCCAAGCTGGCGACGGCGTTCGGTGCCGGCGCCAATTCGGCGAGTGCTGAGGGCGTCACCATCCATTCCAGCGCCGGTCATGCCTCGGGCGCCGCGTCGGCTGAGGAGATCGCCACGTTCTCGCAAAAGCTGATGCCGCTGCTGCAACAGGCTGGGCAGCAGCTCGGCGTATCGCCCAAGGTTCTGTTGGCCCAAGCGGCGATCGAAACCGGCTGGGGCCGCTCGGTCGTCGGCAACAATCTGTTCGGGATCAAGGCAGGCTCGTCGTGGACCGGGCAGAAGATCAGTGCCGCGACACACGAGTACCAGAACGGCGAGCTCGTCGAGATCACTGACGCCTTCCGCGCCTATCCGAGCGTCGAAGCTTCGGTTCAGGATTTCGTGTCGCTGGTCGCGAACAACCCGAGATACCGGGGGGCACTGGGCTCGGGCGAGAACGTTGCAGGCTACGCGCAGGGTCTCCTCGCCGGCGGCTGGGCAACCGACATTGATTACGCGCACAAGCTCCAATCCGTCGCGGCCAGTCCGTCTGTCCAGGCGACGGCATCGCCCGGCTACTCTCCGCCTCCCACCGCGCCGGCAAGCGCCGCGACAACCAAAGCCGGGCAACCAATCCCGCTGCTGCCGGCAAATTTTGCCGTGCCGCCGCCCACCGCGACGGCGAAAGCGACTGCGGCCCCGGCTGGGCAACCAACTCCGCTATTGCCGGCAAATTTTGCCGTGACGCGGCGTTAAGTCGGTCTGAGCAAGATGACCGAGACCGGAAGCACGTCGGAACTGATCGAGAGCCGAGCGGCGCGGCGTCTCGGCCGGCTGTTCCGCATTGAGCGCGTTGGCTGCTTCGAGCGCCGCCCGATCGAGACCGTTTGGCGGCTGATACGGCGGCGCGCCCGACTCGTCGACGAGCTGATCCGGCTCGATTCGGAGCGCCGCTCGCAAGCCGCGCCGGGTTCTGTCGAGCTAGGCGTGGCGATCGGGGAATTGGCGGGCGAGGTCGATCGGTCGCAGAGGCGGTGCGTTGATCGGATCTCGGCACTCGCCGGCGAGCTCAGACGACAGCAGGCGGGGGGTATCGCCACCGGCCTGCGCGACGGCGCCGACGGACGGCTGCTGGGGCACGGCTGAGATGCCCGGACTGACGGAACTCATCAACATCGGGTGGAGCGGGCTCGATGCGGCGACGCAAGCGCTGCAGACCGTCGCCAACAACACCGCGAACGTCAACACGCCGGCTTACGACGTCGAATCGGTTCAGCAGAGCGAACTGCCCGGACTTCCCGGAGGGGTCGGAACCGGGACCGAAGTCACCTCGATTCAACGCGCCTACGACCAGTTCGTC
>Ga0181521_10001248_pt1 | contig 31730 bp, 23 predicted proteins | sample PEATcosm2014_Bin_32_FD_119764 | JGI IMG/M metagenome (GOLD analysis project Ga0181521, IMG submission 119764) | Peatland microbial communities from MTU Mesocosm Facility, Houghton, MI, USA - PEATcosm2014_Bin02_60_metaG | ecosystem: Environmental > Terrestrial > Soil > Wetlands > Peat | place...
GGCCTCGATCCACCACCAAGGGCGCGGCAAATGCAGGTTGAAGGAACATGCCGGCAAGCTTGGAGTGGGGTGGGGGGTGAGGTCAATCCTTGCGCCGACGGCTGGAATTACCTACCGGATTGCCAAAAGGATGATCCGGTCGTTAGGTTGAAATCAACCAATATTTCCAGAATCAGTTTATGATCGAATTATTGAAGCTGGTAAAAAATCCTAGAATCAAAGCTCGGAATGGATGGAATATTAGATGGAATCTTTTGACCAGGGGTAGGCCAATTGAGCTGCGTCCTACGTCCTATTATGATGGTCTGGCACTCCGCCCAAATTGCGGTGACTGGATTTGTTTTGAACAGATTTTTCGCTATCTCTGCTATGGTACTCTGGAGCGTTTGACCCCCATCCGCACCGTTATAGACGCGGGAGCCAATATTGGACTGGCTTCAGTCTTTTTCACAAAGCGCCTTGGAGCTCCAGAAATCGTGGGTTTGGAGCCAGAGGATAAAAATTTTGACCAGGCCGTTCGCAATACCAGACATCTTCCCAATGTGGAAATACTCAAGGCGGCTCTTTGGCCACGCCACGAAAAAATCTGCATCCGCAACCTCACTACCAGTGGCAGTTTGGGTTTTCAAGTTGATTGCGCCCCTGAAGCAGGCGTGAGGGACAAACAAGACAAACAAGTGGAAGCTTTGACGATTACTGATATCCTTAAGAGGCGGGGATGGGAATCGCTGGACCTGTTGAAGGTCGACATCGAAGGAGCGGAGAATGAACTGTTTGCCGATCCACTGCATAAGCGATGGATAGATCGAGTTCGCATAACTGTCATTGAACTCCATGATTGGCTTCGGCCCGGTTGTTCATCTGTTTTTTTTCGGGCCATGGCGAATTTGGAGAACATTGAAACGTCTCTGTCTGGCGAAAATATCATTATTGTGAACAAGAACTTTCAGGCTTCCCAGTGATCTCACTCGTTTCCACAATCTTTAATGACCGGCCCGGTCTGGAGTGTTTTTTTGCCGCGATGGCGGGACAGACGCGCGTGCCGGATGAAATTGTCATTAGTGACGCGGGTTCCAAGGATGGGACGTGGGAACTGATGCAAGCGGAGGCGGCACGGACGGACCGGCCGTGGGCTTTCCACGCGTTACAGGAAGTGCGCTGCAATTGTGCGCGGGGGAGGAATCTGGCCATCGAGCACGCACGTGGCGAAATTATCGTCTCGACAGACATCGGGTGTTACTGGGAGCCGGAGTGGGTGGAGGAGCTGGTGTCTCCGCTGGAGGCGAATCCAGCGGTCGAGTTGGTCATCGGCAGTTGGGCGGTTAAGCGGGAAGATTTGCACGGTGTCTGGGCACAGACGGAGTGGGCCTTGAAGGGCGACCAGCGCCTGGAGGCGACGGCTAAAACCTACAGTTCGTCGAGATCCATCGCTTACCGGAAGGTCACTTGGGAGGCGCTGGGCCGATACCCGGAGGACCTGACCTTTTCGGCGGACGACGCGGTCTTCCATTACCTGATCGAGAAGGCAGGTGTCCGGCGCGTGGGGGCGTCCAAGGTGCGATGTTATTGGCATAGGCATGAATCGCTAAAAGGCTTTTTCAAGGAGGCGTATCGCTATGGCTTGGGCGATGGCGAGGCGGGAATCCGGGGAAAGGACGTAACCTTGATCGGCGGGCGCATGGCAATGGAAGCAGCCTGTCTCGTGTTTGGGTTGGCCGGGCTGTGGCCCAGGGTCCCGTTTGCTCCGTGGATTGGAATGGCTCTGCTCGCGGTGGCGGCTGTTTCGGTGCTGCACAAAATTTATAAGATCAGACGGGCGGTCGGCAGACTGCGGGTGGACGGGGTGGGCTACGCGCTGGTTCGGCTTCTGGTTTTCAGTTACGGCAACAAGTGGCACTGGTTACGCGGCTACGCTGCCGGGTTGCGGCGGGGCCGCCTCCATAGCCAGGATTGCCGCCGGAGGCTGCGGGAGATGACACCTACAATCTATCAGGAGAAACGGAAGAAGATGGAAATCCTTATCTCTTGAAGTTCCATCTGTTCCTCTGGCCCTGCCTTTAGAGAAGCGTGAGCCTCCGAGCGAACTCAACCATTTTGATTTTTGCACCGTCCGTTGGCGGTGGATTGGCGGAGTATGTTTTCTGTCAGGCCAAGGCATTGGAAAAAGCCGGTGCCAAAGTCACCTGTCTCATCTCACCCTCTTTTCTGGATGGACGGCCGACCGGATTTGAAACCATCACCTGCTTGAGCAACCCGCCATCGGCAGACGGTTCGCGGCTCATAAAAAAAATCAAAATGGTATGGCACATCGTCGCCAACCAGTGGGTGCTGGCATGTCAAATTTGGAAACGTCGTCCGAATCTGGTATTGCTGGATTCATACGCGGAGTATATTTCGCCATTGTGGGTATGGCCGCACTGGCTGCTGGCGCGTTTTTGGCGCATCCGGTACGCAGCGAACCTGCATGACCCAGTGCGTAACTTTGCAGTCGGCCCGGCGTGGTGGCACAAGCGCTCAGTGCGCTTGGCTTATCTACCGCTGGATTTTGTGCTGGTGCATGACAAGTTACCGGAACCTTCGCCCGTTCCGACGCGCGTCCGCGTGGTACGAGTGCCACACGGACTGTATGAAATCCGCAGCTCGCCTTTGAGCGCCAAGGAAATTCGGCGGAGTTGGGGCGTCAAAGACGGGCAAAAAGCATTTCTCGCGTTTGGTTATGTGCGTGATAGCAAGAATCTGGATTTGTCCGTGCAGGCACTCAGCAAAGTGCCGGAAGCATTTCTGATTGTGGCGGGCTCGGTGGCTTCCTCTAAGGACCGGCCATTTGCCTACTACCAGGATTTGGCGGTAGAACTGGGCGTCACCGAACGCTGCCGCTTCTTTGAAGGATTTGTTTCCGACGACGAGCTGGGGAAATATTTTGCTGGAACGGATTTTGTGCTGTTGACATACGCCTCGTCATTTCACTCACAAAGCGGTGTATTGAACCTCGCTGCGAGTGCCCGTAAAGCGGTGTTGGCTTCCGCCTCGCCCAGCCCTTTGATTGAGGCTGTAAGAAATTTCAGGCTCGGCATCGCCATTACGCCAGACTCATTGGACGCCGTCGTTGAGGGCATGCGCTGTTTAATGGACGCGCCGCCGGAACCGCGCTGGCAGGACTATGAAGCCACTGCGGCGTGGGAAACCAACGCGCGCGGCGTTTTGCAGGCAGCGGGATTGGCAAGGTAAACATATAACTAGCAACCGGCCAAGAAAGTGAGCCCGGTTAAACCATCCAGTAAACATGAGCGGCTTGCGACAGTTGAACATCAGTCCCTTTCAGTCAGACTTGCTCGATTTGTCCCGCTGGCTGGCGGCATTACTGGTCGTCGTGGAACATGCGAGGAGCTTGATCTTCCTCCCGTACGGAACCGGGTCCAAACCGGGTATTCTGGGAAAGGTTTTCTATTTCATGACAGGTTTTGGTCATTCCGCCGTCATGGTGTTTTTTGTGATGAGCGGGTTTTTGGTGGGCGGCAAGGTTCTGGACCGATTGTCAGAGGGAAATTTCAACTGGCAGAAATACGCCGTGGACCGCGTCAGCCGCTTGTATGCAGTCTATGTGCTGGCATTGCTGCTCGGCGGCGCGCTCGACTATTTAGGATATCTTCACTTCAATCGGTTTGGGTTGTATGATCAAAGTTTCTCAAGCCGAATCGCAGTGGTTAACTTCAATTTTCACGAACACCTCTCGTGGCCGATCTTTGCGCTAAACCTCGCGATGTGTCAGACCATTCTCGGGCCGGTGTTCGGCAGCAATGGGCCGCTGTGGAGTTTGGCCAACGAGTTCTGGTATTATCTTGCCGGTCCTCTCCTGTTCGTGTTGATTTTCGCACCCACGCGGTGGCGGCTGCTGCCTGGGGTTGGTGCGCTGGCTCTGCTCGTCTGGTTTCTGCCGGCATCCATATTGATCTACTTTCTGGTATGGCTGTTGGGAGCCGCGCTTTATTTTGCGAATCGCCGTGCGCTTGTGCCACTTTGGGTTTCGTTGATTTTGTTCGCCCTGAGTTTCAGCGTGGCTCGTTTGCAATGGTTGAATATTCCTTACCTCTCAGATTTGTTGATCGGCGTTAGTTTCGCGCTGGTGATCAATTCCGCTGCGCGCGGTTCGCGCAGGCTTCCCGGCCATGGTCTGAGCCGAAAGGCGGCAGATTTCTCGTATTCAGTCTATCTCTGTCATTTTCCATTTCTGGTGTTTGCACTTTCGGCGTTCTATTCAGCAACTGGCACTGGTCTGCAGGGGCCGCGCACACTGCTGTCTTCCGGTCTCTTTCTTTTGATGTTGGTTCTGGCTTATGTCTGGGCGTTTCTGGTCTCCCTGGCAACGGAACGGCAGACACCACGGATCCGACAATGGCTTTACCGTTTCCTGAGGCTGGACCCACTTTTCAAATCCAATGTAATTCGTTAAGCCAGAACGAACAACTGAGCGCTCACAAGCTGGAAGGCTGACATGCTGAAAGCATCCGCCTACGCAAAGCTGCGGCGTGACGGGGAAAGCAGAAATGGGACTGCGAGACGGCCGGACATCGGCATATTCAATGCTTTGAGAGGAAAAAGGATTATGTTCGTGTGCTGATTCGTTCTTACATCCGCTTCGGAAGCCTTGGGAGGCTGCTTTTCTCGCTGGTTGCTGGCTGGCTTACGACAATGGCAAGCCCCGGTCAGGCGCAGACCACGTTGAATGTCACGAATTTTGGCGCGGTGGGGGATGCTGTCCATTTTTTTGTCACCACCACAAGCAACTCCGTGCTGGTCACGACCACCAACCAGCTTTCCAGTGCGGACATCGGCAAGGCAATCGAGGTGTTTGGCGCAGGAGCGGTGACAACGCCGCCTTACTGCCAAGATATGCTGGGGACGATCACCAACGTTGTCAATTCCACAAACATTTACATTTCGCAGATTGCCCAAGCTACGTTGACCAACACCTTCGCCTTGTACGGCCACGACAATCACACCAATTTCCAGAATGCGGTGAATGCTTGCGCGGGCGACAGTAACGACACAATAAACATCCCGGCTGGACACTATTTCCTGAGTTGTCCTTACCAATCTTCCGATGCACTGTATGCAGGAGTCGTGCTAAAGGGCGGTGGACTACACTTTGTCGGGGCAGGGACAAATGTTACAATTCTTACCAGTCAAGGGGCTTGGCTGTTGCAGTCCGGTAATTGCACCCGCGGCGCGTTGTTCGATATTTATGTTCCAATCACCAATGATTATCCTGTCAGCTTTGGTAACATGACATTTGATGGTGGCGTTTCAAACGGGCTTACCAGCAATCAAGGCTACCCTGCCAGTGCAACCACGGGGCAGGGCTGGGACGGAACTCATCATGCGATTGCTCATGTTGGTGGATACGGCGCAAACTTTACGTCGGAATTGTGGACGAACATGCTGTTCACGCATTGGCGCGGCGAGATGGTGATTTCAACAGATGGCAGCACCAACGGAAACCTGTCCATTTTCAACTGTGCCTTTGTTGACGGCAACGCGACCGCCATGAATGTGTACCAGTCGCAAATTGTGTCCAACTGTTTGTTTAGCGGCCTTTACGAAACCTTCGAGTTCTACCAGTCGCAATACACAAACACCTCTTTTTTTGAAAATAATCTGATAACTAACATTACCGGAGGGGGATGTGCTTTTAACGGTGCGCTGACGAACAAACTCATTCCAACTTACAACGTGTTTAATAATGTTTGGTATCTACCGGCTGGAAATGGAATTCAGACAACGCCGGGATGCAATATCAACATCACCGGAAACACATTCTATAACGCCGCAACGACAATAGCACTTGGGGTGTCCGGCTATCAAGGAACCTTCATCAACAGCAACATCGTGGTGACATTCAACACATTCAGTAATTGCTTTTACGGCATAGGGATTGAGGGTGGTGGTCAGAACGAAGTGGCGGATGTTCAGGTCGTTTCCAACACATTCTATGGAAGCGGTGGGAGCAGCAGTTTTGCCACTGGCTATGGTTGGAGCACCAATGTTTCATTCGCAAATAATTTAATCAGTGGTGTCAATTATGCGTTTTACAGCGCATCGTTGGGAGGTCAATGGTTTCTGGACAGCCTTTCTGATACCTATACGCCCGTGCAATCCACAGGAGCGGCGAACACGACAAACGCATTGAGTTACGCGTATGGGGCACAGCAGATAACATGGTCACAATACACTACCGCGACCTATCAAATTGATGATTCGTCTCCGGCACAAATCCCGACGGGGGCCGAGATGACGGTCAGTAATCTAACCTCAAGCTCGACGGTGAGCCTCCTTACGTCCTCAACCCGTTCTGTTACTCCGATTTCGATGACCGGTGGCTATTCCGCGATTTTCCGGTGGACGAATGGCGCTTGGATGAATATTTCAAATGCGACGAATGCGACGGCGATGATCCAGGTGACACCCGGGATCATAGCTTATGGGACGCTGTTGAGTGGGACGAGCAAGACGAACAGTTTCACGGTGCAGAACGTGGGGAGCGGGACATTGAGCGGAACGGCGAGCGTGGGAGCGCCTTTCAGCATCCTTTCCGGTGGGAGCTACAGCTTGGGAAGCAACCAAAGTCAGACGGTAACAGTGGTGTTCAGTCCCGCTGCGGCGAGCAATTACAATCAGAGCGTGACGTTTACGGGTGGCGCTGGAACCAATGCGACTGTGTCGGGGAGCGCGACCAATGCGCCGGTATTGAACCCCACCATCAAGGTGACGCCGGGGAGCATCGCTTATGGGACGATCTTGAGTGGGACGAGCAAGACGAACAGTTTCACGGTGCAGAATGTGGGGACCGGGACATTAAGCGGAACGGCGAGTGTAGGAGCGCCTTTCAGCATCGTTTCCGGTGGGAACTACAGTTTGGGGAGCAATCAAAGTCAGACGGTGACGGTGTCGTTCAGTCCAACCGTGGCAAGCAATTACAATCAGAGCGTGACGTTTACTGGCGGTAATGGAACGAATGCGACCGTAGCGGGAGCCGCGACCAATGTTCCGCCTACGGTCTCGGCCATCAGCGCAAACGTACCGGATGTTGATACCAATATGGCGGGATTCCAGATTTATGTAGGCACAACAGTTCAGCTCTCGGCTACGGCCTCGGCCCCGAACGGTGATGCTCTTACATGGCAGTGGTTGTATAGCACCAATGGTGGTTCCCAAATAGTGTATCAGACCGGCTCCGGCACTGCTCCCACGAACAGTTTCACTTATCCCTTCGGTACAGCGGGCAGTACCTATGTTTGGACGTTACAGGTGACCGACAGTCAGACTCAATTGTCTGCACAATCACAACTGACGTTGTCCGTGGTATTGAAACCACCGCAGGGCCTGACCATTATGCCCAATTAGCGACTTTTCGATTTCATCATTTCAGTTTTTCAGCGCGTTAGAATCTAAGGATGTTTCAGTGCGCCAGCATTTCAGCTTTCTACAAAGCCCATGGTCTGTGGTCTTGTAGTCTGTAGTCCTACAATCAGTATTTCAGCCTTTTAAAAAGTCCCCTCCATGTCTCCTGACATCAAGCAAGGTAACAGAGTGGCATGGATAGACTGCTGCAAAGGAATTTGTATCGTACTGGTCGTTTACGGCCATGTTTCGGGCGGATTGGAAGCCGCCGGGACTGTCAATTCCGGCTCCATCTTCATCGGGTTTCGAGAGTGGATTTATCTGTTTCATATGCCGGCCTTCTTTTTTCTGTCCGGCCTTTTGGCGCGAAGAGCCTGCGAACGACCATTCCCGCAGTTCTTGCAGGGAAAACTGAAGACGCTTGCCTTTCCCTATGTGGTCTGGACCGCAATCATCCTAGCCGCCCAAATGTCCATGGCGCGCTTCACCAACAACGCGCCTGACTTGCCCAAAGCCCTTCATTTTCTTTACGAGCCGTACGGATACGGGATGTGGTTTTTGTACAGTCTGTTTCTAATTTCTCTTGGCTTTTATGCCCTGGTTCGCTTAAAAACCCCCGCGATTCCCGTCGTACTGATTGGCGTCGCCCTGTACGTGCTTTCCATGCACAACGCCTTCCGCTTCTGGCCCATTCTAAACACCACAATGACGTACGCTATCTTCTATCTTGTGGGAGGATGTTTTCCAGGAATTGCCTCTGCGCCTCTCAGAAATGCGCGTTTGCCGGTTCTTTGGTCGTGCGGCGCGGTTATGCTCACGGTCATGACCTTGTCTCAGCTTATTCATATTGATGTGAGCGGTTTGCTCAAACTTGTGATGGCGGTGTTGGGAGTGTCCGGCGCGGTTTGCGTGGCGATGGCAGTTGTCCGGACGGCGGCGGGTGGCTTATTCACTGTTCTTGGAATTTATTCCCTGGAGATATATATGGCTCACCCGCTTTGGGGGACAGCTTCAAGGGCGTTGCTGGGTCTGTGTGGGGTACACACGCCGTGGATTTTCATAGCTTGCGGTGTTTCGTTGGGTGTAGCCGGCTCTTTGGCGATGGCCGTTTTGTGCCTGCGTTTTGGATTTCCTTATCTCTTCAGATGGCCGACGAAAAGGGCTGGAGTCGAACCGTCAAAGCAAGTCAAAGATGTGAATGGTTCTTCGACTCAACCTTCCATTTCTTTCGGCGATGTCGAGTAACTGGATTTGCTGTCAGATTGGCGCGCGCGAGCATTACGCGGTGCCACGGGCGCTGCATCAGCAAGGGATGCTGGCGGGACTGGTCACGGATTGGTATGCGTTTGGGGAGCGGAAGCGACCACGGGACAACGAGACAACGAGACAACGGGACCAGTCCAACAGTCCTGTGGTCCGTGGTCCGTGGTCCGTAGTCCGTAGTCTATGCTCCGTGGTCTGTCGTCCTGTAATCCCTCGCTCAGCCTTGGTGGCGCGGTGCGACGGGATTCCTGATGGATTGGTCCGCGCATTTCCCTTTCGCAGTCTGCTCTGGAAATGGCGCGTGCGCCGGCTGGCAGCGCAGGGGCGGGTTCATGAGGCATACGTGCAAACGGACGGCGCTTTTGCCGCCGCAGTTGCCCGGCTCAAGCTGCCGCCGCATGATCTCTTCTTTGGTTATTCCTACGCCAGCCTGGAGATGCTGGCAGCGGAGAAAAAACGCGGCGTGTTGACAGTGCTGGACCAGATTGATCCGGGTGCGGTGGAATTCCACGTGGTGGCGGAGGAGATGGCCCGCTTCCCGGAACTGGCTGGTCCGCCGCCGGTGTTTCCCGCCGCGTATTACGAACGCAACCGGCGCGAGTGGGCGCTGGCAGACCGCGTAGTCGTGAATTCAGAGTTTTGCCGCGAGGCGCTGAACAAACAAGGCGTCGCCCCAGAAAAAGTGGTAGTCATACCACTGGCGTTTGAAACCGGCAAGACAAATCGGAAATCGGAAATCGGAAATCGGAAATCGGAACAGCCTTTGCGCGTGCTGTTCCTCGGCCAGGTAATCTTGCGGAAGGGCATTCATTACTTGATAGAGGCGGCCCGAAAGTTGGAACAAGAAAATGTACATTTCAATATCGTAGGGCCAATCGGGATTTTGTCCGCGGCAGTGGCTTCGGCGCCGCGCAATATGACATTTCACGGCCCGGTCAGCCGCGAAGGCGCGGCTGAGTGGTATCGCAAGTCGGATTTGTTTGTATTGCCGACATTATCCGATGGGTTTGCCATCACTCAACTGGAGGCGATGTCGCACGGGTTGCCGGTCATCTCCACGCCTTGCTGTGGCGAAGTCGTCAGCGATAGCGTGGATGGATTCATTGTTCCGCCACGAGATGAAGACACACTGGCCAAAACGTTTCTGCGTTATCTTTCGGAGCCTGACTTATTGCAGGAACAGCGAAGGGTGGCTCTGGAAAAATCGAAGCAATTCACATTGGAACGGCTCGCCACGAACCTCCGTAGCCTGACGGCTGCGTTGGGCTAACACGACTTTCCCCCCGTCAGCCCGTTATGTGATGTCTGTGTAAGATTATGAGAAATTACACAAAAATTGAAGCTTGGAAGCTTGCTGACGACTTGACGGTTGCCGTTTATGAACGCACGCGCTCATTCCCGAAAGAGGAGGTTTATGGGCTGATAAGCCAACTGCGCCGGGCGTCTTATTCTGTGCCGGCCAACATTGTTGAAGGTCCATCGCGTGAAAGCAAAAGAGACTACTTGCATTTCCTGTACATTGCACGCGGGGCATTGTTCGAGACGCAATATTTCATTCATCTGGCCTGCCGGCTCCATTACCTGAACGATGAGGAAGCTGAGAAGTTGATTGGGCAGACAAAACAAGTATTCGCCTGTCTGCATGGTCTGATCCAGGCGGTGGAAAAGGAAACTGGAAAGATTGGCAGAATGATTGCCGCAACCTCTAGCATGGTCGTCGTGTGCTTGGCGTGCTTGGTGTCAAGTCGTGTTGTCCAGTAGGCCTGGGTCAGTGGTCCGTCGTCCAGTAGTCCTTCCCTCGCTATGTTTGAAACCCTTTCCATCCTGCCGCTCGCCTTTTGGGTGGTGATCGCATTGCTGATTGGTGGCACTTTCTGGGCCGTCCGGCATTTGCATGACGCCAGCGGTCTGCCAATGCTAGCGGTGATGGGCGCGGTGGCAGCCTGGTATGTGGGTGACGCATTTTACAATGATTACGCCCACAACCACGCCAAAATTTTCGATGACGGCGTGCTGCAGAGCGCGTGGTGGCAGGTGGCCTGGTTCCTGATGGTCTTTTTGTTTTCTGCTCCCTGGCTGCACCAATGGATCAATGCGCGCGATCTTCGCCGGAGGAGTGGCATGCTGCAATTGTTTAAATACGGCGTGGGCCAGCCGGTGTTTCAGAGACAGTTAACCCGGCTGTTTTATGGATGCACCATGATCTGGGCAATCCTCTGCGTAATCGCTGCGCTTTTGCTCAGGAGTCAGATCCTGTATTTTTTCTTCCCATTCCTCGGATACAATGCCAGCCCTTGGAGTCACGGACGCATCGGGGCTGGCTTTGATGCGCTGTCAGTCATCGCCATCTACCTTCAACTATTGGTCGCCGGCATTTTCGGAGTCGTCGCGGCCCTTTCGACAAACAAGCGTATTCGCTGGCTGGCGTTGGTCTGTTGTGTCCTGTCCTGGCCCTATTTTATTTTTTCCCGCACCCGCAATACCATGCTGGCACTCGTAATCCCAGGTGTTTTAAGCTGGGTATTTTTGCGTTTGCGCGGGGGAATGCTGAAAAGGCTTCTGGTGCTGGGCGGATGTTTCCTGCTGGTTAATGCTTGGATGGGATTTGTCATTGCCAACCGTTCCACGATGAGCATCGTTGACGCCTTCAAGGAAAAGGGGTTCACCTTGGACACGGATGAAAAAGTCCACCACGAGGGTTTGAACATGTACGAAGAATTATGCTGGATCAACACCTTCATCCAACAAGGCGCTTACAAACCCAACTGGGGCAGCCGTTACTTTGCAGAGTTGGTGAATCCCATTCCGCGCGGATTGTGGCCAGGAAAGCCGTTGATCGGGATTGACTACGCCATGGCGCGCGGCCAAGGAGGAGGAGAAGCAGAAGAGGGCGGCGTATATGCCACGATTTCCACCGGCATGATTGGCCAGGGTGTCGTGAATTTTGGCCGCGTCCTGGGACCGGCCTTTGCCGCGCTGCTGATGAGTTTCTGGGTGGTGATTCTCGCACGCCTGGACCTTCACATTCATGAGTTTGGCCGGCTGCCTTTGTATGCGCTTGGGATTATCCTGACCTTCAACCTCGGTCGCGATATCACGCTCATTACACTTTATCCGTTTGCTTTCGGGGCCTTGCTGGTCTGGTGGTTTGATCACCGCCGTTCACGGTCGCTCCTTCAGCCAAAAAGGAGAGTTCTTCCAAAAATGCCTCGAAATCGTTTGGTGCCTGATAAAGGTTTTATGCGTCCAGATCCGCGGCGATCCCGATTTACACCCGCCCGGACGGTTCGGATACGGCCAGGCTGATGGGAAGAATCTGGGAGCCGGAAGGACTACGGGACAACAGGACCACAGGACGACGGACGACAGGACCAAAGGGCAGAGGTCAGTAGTCAGTGGTCAGAGGGCAGAAGTCAGAAAAATGAGCTCCCAACAAACGCGGGTGGCAGTTTTGTTCCGACGACTTGGCCCATACCATCACGCGCGATTGAATGCCGCGGGCAAATTGATGGAGATTTTCGGCGTGGAAGCCTGCGGCATGGAAGACACTTACGCCTGGGAAAAGGTGTCAGGTGCGAGGGCTTTCACCCGAATCACCCTGACCGACCGGCACGACCAGAACCGGTCCTGGAAGCGGGAAGTTCATAGGGAGATAGGGCGGGCTTTGCACCAGACGAAGCCTCAAGTAGTAGCGATTCCCGGCTGGTCGTTCACCGATGCACTGAGCGCACTCTCGTGGTGTCTCCAAACCAACACGCCGGCAGTCATGATGTCCGAGAGCACCGAGTGGGATGAGCGCCGCGTGCCGTGGAAGGAATGGCTGAAGCGGCGGCTGATTCATCTTTGCTCCGCGGCCCTGGCTGGCGGAACGCCTCACGTGGATTACCTGAAGAAGCTCGGCCTGCCGCCGGAACGGATTTTTCTGGGGTATGACGCGGTGGACAATCGCTACTTTGAGGAAAAAGCTGAAATGCTGAAAACTGAAATGTTGAAAGTAGAAAGCAGAAAGAAATATGGTCTACCGGAGAAATACTTTCTCGCGTCTGCCAGGTTTGTGGAGAAGAAGAATCTGCTGCGACTGTTGCAGGCCTACGCCCGCTACCGGGCTCTCGCCCGGAGATCGGAGATAGAAGATAGGAAATCGGAGAACACCTCACCCCGGCCCTCTCCCCAGGGCGGAGAGGGAGACGCGCCTTGGGATTTGGTGCTTTTGGGCGACGGGCCGCTGCGATCTTCCATCTTCCATCTTCGATCTTCGCTTGGCCTGGAGGACCACGTGCAAATGCCCGGGTTCAAGCAATACGATGAATTACCGGTGTATTACGGATTGGCCTCGGCTTTCGTTCATGCCAGTGCGACAGAACAGTGGGGCTTGGTTGTCAACGAAGCAATGGCCTCCGGTTTGCCAGTGTTGGTCTCGAATCGTTGTGGTTGCGCAATGGATCTGGTGAAAGACGGCGTGAATGGATTTACCTTTGATCCGCACAACGTCGAACAGCTTGCCTCGCTAATGTTCAAACTCTCAACTCTCAACTCCTTGGCGGGGCGAAGCGAAGCGAAGACCGCTCCACTCTCAACTCTCGGCGCCGCCAGCCGGGAGATCATATCGAGCTGGGGACCTGAACGATTCGCGGATGGACTGGTGCGGGCAGTCAAAATGGCTTTGACCACACCACGGCCGCAGCCAACGCCCATTGACCGCTTGCTCTTGCGAGTCTTACTTGCCCGTTGAAAATCAACGTCGTCATTGATTCCATGTCGCGCGCGGCGGGCGGGCTTTTCGATGCCGAACGGCGTCTGTGGCAATCTTTGAGCGTCACCGGTATTGGGGTTTCAGCTTTTTCGTTGGCGGATGAGTTTTCGGTGCTGGATGCCAGTACGTGGCTGCCTATTGTGCCTGAAAGTTTCCCGGCTGGCTGGCCGGGTGCGCTTGGGCGTTCAACTCCTTTCCGCTCCCGGCTGCTGGCGGAACCGGCGGATTTGCTTTATCGAGCCGGTCTTTGGAGTTGGCCTTCACGCAACGCCCACGAATGGTGCCGTCAATATGACAAACCGGAAATCATTGCCCCCCACGGAATGCTTGATCCCTGGGCAGTGAAAAATTCGGCATGGAAAAAAAAACTGGCTCTGTTCTTTTACGAACAGGAGCATCTCCAAAATGCCGCCTGCCTTCGAGCCTTGTGCGAGTCTGAGGCCAGGGCGATACGCACTTTTGGCCTGAGGAATCCGATTTGCATTATTCCGAATGGAATTGACATCCCTGCCGGGGTGACAGGTGCCGGGTGTGAGGCGTCAGGTTCAGACAAACATAAAAAGTCGGAAATCGGAAACCCGCCGTGGGCGGGCCACGTCGAACCGGGACAGAAGGTTTTGCTGTATCTGGGACGCCTGCATCCAAAAAAAGGGCTCGCTAATTTGATCCGCGCATGGAACACCACCATCAACTCTCAACCCTCGACCAACGACTGGCTTTTAGCCATCGCCGGTTGGGACCAGGGAGGGCACGAAGCAGAACTCAAACGCCTGGCAACCGAACTGGCAATCCCGTGGGCAGATGTGCACGCCTACTCCGAACTCCGAACTCCGAACTCCGAACTCGCTTCGCCACCGTCCGTTCTCTTTCTGGGCCCTCAATTCAACGAGGCCAAGTCGGCCTGCTACCAGCATTGCGACGCTTTCATTTTGCCCTCCTTTAGCGAAGGGTTGCCAATGGTGATTTTGGAAGCCTGGGCTTACGGCAAGCCGGTAGTGATGACGCCGGAATGCAATTTGCCCGAGGGTTTTTCGGCGCGTGCCGGCATCAGGATTACTACCGACGTTGAAGGAATCGCGCACGGTTTGACTGAACTCTTTGGCATAAGCGCGCAGGAGTTAAACGCACTGGGGCGGAACGGACTGCGCTTGACGGAAGAAAAGTTTGGCTGGCGCACAATCGCCAGGCGTTTGCGTGCGGTTTGTGAATGGCTCGTGTGTGGAGCATCGAGACCGGATTGCGTTCACGTGGACTGAAGCAGATTTCTTTAACCGCGGATTACACGAATTACCAGGATAGAACTTATGGGTTTGAACCAAGTTGACCTGTCTGGCTACCGTGCATCGGGCTTTGACCGCGGGGCCGGGTTTCTTAAAGAAAGCCTCTGGCTCATCGTCAGCCTCGTTCTGTTTCGACTGTGTCCGTTCAGCTTTTCGGCACTGAAACGCCTGATGCTACGTGCTTTTGGCGCCCGGATAGGCCGCAACGTTACCATCAAGCCGCAAGTCAAAATCACGTTTCCGTGGAAGCTGGAGATTGGAAACCATGTCTGGTTGGGCGAGGAGTGCTGGTTGTTGAATCTGGAGCGAATCACGATTGGGAACAACGTGTGCATTTCGCAACGCGCCTTTCTCTGCACTGGCAACCACAATTCCAAATCGCCGACATTCGATCTGATTGTGAAACCAATTCAGGTCGAGGCAGGCGCGTGGATTGGGGCAAGTGCGTGGGTCGGTCCGGGCGTTCGGGCTGGCACGCATGCGGTTTTGACCGCAGGCTCGGTGGCAACGGACGACCTCCAACCTTTTGGCATTTATCGGGGCAACCCCGCTGTGCTGCTCAAGCAAAGGGTCGTATCGGCCAAGGCGTAAGTTGATTTCCGGGATTAAACCTGAATTCCGAAGCCATTTGACAGGAGGAAACTCCGACACGTCGCGAGCAGGCGGCGGGAACAGTGAGTGAAGGAGTTACGGATGAAGCGATCGCAAACCACTCGTTTCAAAGCTTTTCCGTCCCAAGCCTTTTCTCCCTGCCTCTGTTTGCTCCTGTTCAAGATCGATTTCCGTTTTCGGGTTAAATGTATCAAGTAAGTATGATTCAGTTCAGGTCAGATTCCTGTTCAGCCGGAACGAGCGTCTTAAGTCACCTGATACCTTCGCAGCGCGCCAGTGAAACCAATGTCCAATACCCATTTTCAAACTTGCGGGGCGACAAACCCAGGGATTAACAGGTCTATGGATATCACATCGAACGCCTTCGCCGGGCAGCGCCAACGGGTGACGGAGCTGCGTTGGCCTGTTCCGCTGGTGGCTAAGCCCAAGTTGGGTCGGAACGAAATACATCTGTGGTGCGCGTATCTCGACGAGTTCTCCGGCATACTGCCCCGGTTTCAAGGAATGCTGTCAGACGGCGAGTGCTCCGGGGCCGCGAGATTCCAGTTTCAGGAACACCATGATCATTTTGTGATCCATCGCGGATTGCTGCGGACGATCCTGGGCCTTTATCTTTCGGAATCACCCGCCTCCATCGTGTTTTACGAAGGGCCAAATGGCAAACCAGTACTTGCCTCGTCGGCTGGCGAAGACACGCTTCATTTCAACCTGTCGCATTCCTGCGGACTGGCCGTTTACGCCATCACGCGCGCTGTGCCTCTCGGCGTGGATGTTGAGCGCATCCGCCCTATGAATGACATGCAGGACATCGCCTCGCGCTTTTTTACCGCGCATGAGAATGGTTTGCTCCAGGCTGTCTCGTCCCATCAGAGGCTGGAAGCATTTTTTAACTGTTGGACACGGAAGGAAGCCTGCTTGAAGGCCACCGGGCAAGGCATTGGTGAAGGCCTGGCCGAGGTAGAGGTGACGTTGGCACATGGGGAACCCGCACGCGTTCTAAGCATCATGGGGAGTACCCAGGCTGCTGCCGGTTGGTCGCTCCATGCTTTGGAACCCGCCACTGGATACGTCTCCGCTCTGGCATATCGGGGCAAAAGACTTAAATTGGCGTGCCGGACATTTTCGATGCCCATGCTGCATCGCGAGGCTTGTGGGGTGATATGAGCGAATTGAATTAGAAACTATGAGCGCCACCTTCAAATGCTTCAATATCGGTCCTTCGGCTTGTGAATGGGTCTGGGGCGTCGGGGAAAGGGACTTTTCGCATTTAGAGTGAAGCGGTTCCGAACATGAACATTCCAAACCAATCGAACCAGGGGAAAACCAAAATCGAAGAGGCGTATCCGCTGTCAGCGATGCAGCAGGGCATGCTGTTTCACAGTCTGCTTGCGCCGGGTGCGGGAGTGGATATCGAGCAGTTGGTTTGTGAACTGCACGAGGTACTGGATGTTGCGGCACTGCGGCAGGCCTGGCAGCGTGTCCTCGCGCGCCATCCGGTTTTGCGGACGAACTTCCGCTGGCAGGGCCTCGATGTGCCTCAACAGGAAGTACATCCGGCAGTAGAATTACCCTGGGAAGAACAGGATTGGCGCGACGTTCCACCTGACGAAAGGGAAAAGCGGTTGGCGGCTTTTCTTATATCGGACCGCCGTCGGGGCTTCGACATGACCCGGGCGCCGCTGTTGCGCCTGACCCTGTTCCACTGGGATGACGCCGACAGCCGCCTGATCTGGACGTTTCATCATGCCTTGTTGGACGGCCGGTCGTTTGCGCCGGCGCTGCAGGAGGTGTTCACGTTTTATGAAGCCTTCAGGCGGGGCGAGGAAATGAAGCTGCCGCCGCCCCGACCGTATCGCGATTATATTGACTGGTTACAACGACAGGATTTCCTCAAGGATGAAAATTTCTGGCGGCAGACATTGAAGGGTTTTGCCGCACCTACGCCGCTGGTGGTTGATCATACCCCTGGCACTGGCGGAGACGAAGGAACCCGCCAAGGCGATCAGGAAATCTGGCTCTCGACGGAGATTACAACAAGGCTGCGCTCGCTGGCTGACGAGAACCAACTGACGCTCAACACGGTCGTGCAGGGTGCCTGGGCCGTGCTGTTGAGCCGCTGTAGCGGTGAAGTAGATGTGTTGTTTGGCGCCACTCGCGCCTGCCGCTGGTCAAGCGTTGAAGGGGCGGAGACGATGATGGGCTTGTTCATCAACACCTTGCCCGTGCGGGCGGACGTGAATCCCGAGGCATCGTTGCTTCCGTGGTTAAAAGAGTTGCGCGCACAATGGGTGGCCATGCGCGAGCACGAGCATACGCCGCTGGTGAAAGTGCAGGGTTGGAGCGAAGTGCCGGGCGGTGTGTCACTTTTTGAAAGTATCGTGGTGTTTGAGAACTTCCATCTGGATACCTTGTTCCGGACGCAGGGCGGCTCCTGGTCCAACCGTCAGTTTCGCCTCATTGAAAAAACGAATTATCCCATCACTATAGCGGTTTATGCCGGGGCTGAGTTGTGTCTCAAGATCGGATTCGACCGCAGCCGATTCGACGATGCGACCGTCGCACGGATGCTGGGTCATCTGCGGACATTGCTTGAAGCAATGGCTGACCAACCGCAGCAGCGGCTCGGTGATTTGCCGTTATTGACTTCCGTTCAGCGCCACCAACTACTGGTGGAGTGGAACCGGACCGCTTCAGACTATCCCCGCGACCGATGTATCCACGAGTTGTTCGAGGCACAGGTTGCGCGCATACCAGACGCGGTCGCGCTCACCTTTGAAGACCAGCAGCTCACCTACCGCGAATTGAACCGGCGCGCCAATCATCTCGCCCGCCAACTCCGCGCCGCCGGGGTCGGGCCTGATTCCATCATCGGCCTCTGTGTCGAGCGTTCGTTGAATCTCGTCATCGGCGTGCTTGGTGTTCTCAAGGCGGGTGGAGCCTATCTGCCACTCGACATCGCCTATCCCAAGGACCGACTGGCCTTCATGCTAGAGGACACGCAGGCCCCCGTGCTCCTCACCCAACGCGCGCTGGTCTCACAACTCCCACCGCATCGAGCGAAACTCATCTGCCTCGACGAACAGACAGTGAATGGCCTGGCGGAAAATCCCGTCTCCGGCGCAAAACCCAATCACCTCACCTACGTCATCTACACCTCCGGGTCAACCGGCAAGCCCAAGGGCGTGCTGCTCGAACATCGTAGTGCCGTCAATCTCATCACCTCCATCCTGCGCAATCCCGGCTTCACCGATCAGGATGTGATGCTCTCCGTCACCACGCTGTCATTCGACATCGCCACGGCCGAACTATTCCTGCCGCTGTGTTCCGGCGGCAAGCTCGTCCTGGCCAGTCGCGAAGTTGCCTCCGACGGCACGAAGTTGCTGGCGCTGCTCAATTCGTGCAAGGCCACTTTTCTCCAACCCACGCCGGTGACGTGGCAGATGTTGCTCGAAGCCGGCTGGGACGGCAGTCCGCAGCTCAAGATGATTTCCACTGGCGAACCTTTAACGCGCGAACTGGCGGCGCGGTTGCTCCCCAAAGGTGCGGGCCTCTGGAACCTTTACGGGCCCACCGAGACCACCATCTGGTCAACGGGTTGCCAGATCACCTGGGAAGACGGGCCAATCAGCATCGGCAGGCCGGTGTCGAATACACAGGCATACATCCTTGATGCGCGCCAGCAGCCGGTGCCCATCGGCGTCCCGGGCGAACTGTGTCTGGGAGGCGACGGCTTGGCGCGGGGTTATTTGAATCGGCCGGAACTGACCGCCGAAAAATTCGTGTCTAGTCCGTTTGCAGCCATTGACGGCTCGGCACGGCTGTATCGCACGGGCGACTTTGCGCGGTGGCGGGCGGACGGGACGATCGAGTGCTTGGGCCGCATTGATCATCAGGTCAAGCTGCGCGGCTACCGGATCGAGTTGGGAGAAATCGAGTCCGCGTTGCGGGTACACGAGGGGGTAAAGGATGTGGTCGTGCTGGTGCATGAGAACGTTCCCGGCGACAAGCGCCTGGTGGCTTACCTTCTGGTCAAAGGCACGGAGCCACCGAAAGCGGCGGAGTTGCGCGACTTGCTAAAGGCAAGATTGCCGGAATATATGGTGCCTTCAGCATTCGTCACCTTGGATCGCTTCCCCCTGACGCCAAACGGCAAGTTGGATCGCAAGGCACTGCCGGCGCCAGATCTGGCGAGGCCCGAGTTGGGGAAAGCCTTTGTCGCGCCACGGACGCCGACGGAGCAAGTGGTAGCGGCTATTTGGAGCCAGATTCTCGGACTGGAGCAAGTCGGGGTGCACGACAATTTCTTCGACCTCGGAGGGCATTCGCTGTCGGCAACCCGGATCATTTCCCGGCTGCACGCAGCCTTCGATCTGAATTTGCCCTTGCGCAGTTTGTTCGAGGCGCCCACGGTCGCTTCGCTCGCAACTTATGTTGAAACGATGCGTTGGGCTTCCCAGTCGCAGCAGCGAAAAGCTCCCTCCGATGGCGGCAGCCGAGAGGAAACCGCTTCAGTTGAAGAATTGATATAGACTCATGTCTGCGCTTGGATTATTGTCTCGTCTGCGGAGTTTGGGAATAAGCCTCACGACCAAAGACGGCCAATTGCGCCTCAAAGCCCCTCCCGGAGTTCTGACGCCAGAACTCCGTAACGAGTTGAAGGCGCAAAAGGACGAAATCCTGAGCCTGTTGAACGACGCTCGAGCAGCCGGTCGATCGCGGCAAGCAGCCATTACTCGGATTGTGAGAGGACAGCATTTGCCTCTTTCTTTCGCGCAGGAGCGGTTGTGGTTTTTGGATCAGTTGGAACCCAATAGCGCCGTTTATAACATTCCTTTGGGATTGCGCTTGGCCGGTGAGTTAAATGTGCCCGTGTTGCAGCGGTGCTTGGAGGAGATTGTTCGGCGTCACGAGACCTTGCACACCCGCTTCGAGGCGGTCGAGGGGCAGCCGGTCCAAGTGATCCAGCCCGTGGCATCCTTGGAGATGCCGCTGATCGATTTGAACGGTCTGCTAGAGCCAGAGCGGGAGAGAGAGGCCCTGCGATTGTGCATGGAGGAGGCCAAGCGTCCTTTCGATCTGTCACTGGATTTGTTGTTGCGGTCCAAGCTGATTCGGTTGGGGGAACGGGAGCACATTCTGTTTTTGAACCTGCATCACATCGCTTCGGACGGTTGGTCCTTGGAGGTGCTGTTCCGCGAGTTGGGGAGTTTCTACCTGGCTTTTTCCGAGGAGAAGCCTTCACCGCTGCCGGAGTTGCCGGTGCAATATGCTGATTTTGCGGTGTGGCAGCGGGAGTGGTTGCAGGGAGAGCTATTGGAGAAGCAACTGAGCTACTGGAGGAAACAACTGGAAGGAGCACCGGCGCTGCTGGAACTGCCAACCGACCGGCCCCGACCCGCTACGCAGAGTTATCGTGGTGCGCTAATGTCGTGGGAGTTGCCGAAGCCGTTGTCGGTCGCACTGAAGGAACTGAGCCGACGCGAAGGCGGGACCTTGTTTATGACGCTGCTGGCGGCTTTCCAGACGCTACTGCACCGCTATACCTGCGGTGACGAGATTTTAGTAGGCTCGGCCATTGCCGGACGCAACCGGACGGAGATCGAAAGCTTGATTGGCTTTTTCGTCAATACGCTCATCTTCCGCGGGGATTTGTCGGGGAATCCGTCTTTTCGAACCCTTCTCCATCGGACGCAGGATGCGGCCTTGGGAGCGTATGCTCATCAGGACTTGCCCTTTGAAAAACTGGTGGAGGAATTGCATCCGGAACGGGACATGAGCCATTCGCCCTTTTTCCAGGTGATGTTCGTCCTTCAGAACATGCCGGCGGAGGCGGCAAGTTTCCCGGGTCTGCAAGTTACTCCGATTCTGATAGGCAGCGGGACATCCAAATTCGATCTGACGCTTTTTGTCAGCGAGCACGGAGAGTTACTAGTTGAATACAGCACCGATTTGTTTGAGGCGGAGACCATCCGGCGGATGCTGGGCCATTACCAGACGCTGCTGGAAGGGATTGTTTCAAATCCGGAGCAGCGGTTGTCGGATCTGCCACTCCTGACGGGGAAAGAACGGCAGCAATTGTTGGTGGAGTGGAACAGTACAGAAGTCGAATACCCGACGGCCGCATGTGTGCATCAGTTGTTTGAGGCACAAGCGGCCCACACACCTGAAGCAAAGGCGGTGGTGTTTGAAGACCAGCAACTGACCTATGGGGAGTTGAATCGTCGCTCCAATCAATTGGCACATTTCCTCCGCAAGCTGGGAGTTGGACCTGAAGTGCTTGTGGGATTATTCATGGACCGCTCCCTGGAAATGGTGATTGGGCTGGTGGGGATTCTCAAGGCCGGTGGGGCTTATTTACCTTTGGATTCCGTGTACCCAAAGGAGCGGCTTGCTTTCATGTTGGACGATGCTCGGCCCAAAGTGGTCCTCACTCAACAGCATCTTCTGGATCTCTTGCCAGAGAACGGGGTCAAGGGAATCGCATTAGACTCTCAGGGGGAACTCTTCATTAACGAAAGCTCAGAAAATCCCGGGAGTAGCGTGCAGCTCGATCATCTCGCCTATGTCATTTACACTTCGGGGTCCACCGGAAAACCCAAGGGTACATTGGTGACCCATAAAAATGTTGCCCGTCTTTTTCAAGCCACCCAGGCCTGGTATCACTTTTGCCCTGAAGACGTGTGGACGCTCTTCCACTCTCACGCCTTTGATTTTTCAGTCTGGGAAGTTTGGGGTGCCTTGGCTTATGGAGGACGATTGGTCGTGGTCCCCTACTTTATAAGCCGAACTCCCGATGCGTTCTGCGAATTGCTGCGCAAGGAAAATGTTACAGTCTTGAACCAAACTCCGTCTGCATTCCGCCAGTTGATCCAAGTTGAGCACGCTCCAGGAAATGGTAAAGGCTTGGCTCTTCGTTTGGTTATTTTTGGTGGAGAAGCCCTTGAGATGCAAAGTTTGAAGCCATGGTTTGAGCGGCATGGAGATCAACACCCGCAATTGGTCAACATGTATGGCATCACTGAAACCACGGTTCATGTCACCTATCGCCCCCTGGCAACCACTGATTTGAAGTCCGGTAGCGTCATTGGAATTCGCATTCCCGACCTGCAGGTTTATATCCTAGACCGACATCGTCAATTAGTGCCGATTGGAGTCGTTGGCGAGATGCACGTTGGGGGTGCCGGTGTGGCTCGTGGCTACTTGAACCGACCGGAACTCACAAGAGACAAATTTATTGACAATCCATTCGGTAATGAACGTGGAGGACGCCTTTACCGGTCAGGAGACCTGGCTCGTTATTTGCCGAACGGTGACATCGAGTATCTCGGGCGCATTGATGACCAAGTGAAGATCCGCGGTTTCCGGATTGAGTTGGGAGAAATCGAATCGGTCCTGAGTCAACACACGGCTGTTCGAGAAACCTTGGTGGTGGCACGAGAGGACAAGGCGCAGGAGAAGCGCTTGGTGGCTTATGTGGTGGCCAAAGGGCCGGTGGAACCGAGCGTCAGTGAGTTGCGCGGGTTTTTGAAGGAAAAACTGCCGGACTACATGGTGCCCTCCTCCTTTGTGCTGCTGGAGGCCTTCCCGCTGACTCCCAATGGGAAGGTGGATCGCAAGGCACTGCCGGCGCCAGATCTGGCGAGGCCCGAGTTGGAGAAGGCTTTTGTCGCGCCACGGACGTCCATCGAGAAGGTGTTGGCCGGCATCTGGTGTGATGTTCTCAGACTGAAGCAGGTCGGCGTTCTTGACAACTTTTTCGAGTTGGGCGGGCATTCACTGCTCGCAACTCAGGTGATTTCCCGTGTGCGACAATCTTTCGAGGTGGACCTGCCGTTGCGCTCGCTTTTTGAGTCACCGACAGTTGAGGGCATGGCTTCGTCGCTTTTGCGTCTTTCAACCATACGTGCGGAGTTGGAAAAGAGAGCAGAGCTATTGTTGAAAGTGGCGGAGCTCTCAGAGAGTGAAGTTGATGCCATGCTGGCGGCAGGTTCATAAGCGCCGATAGCAAGCGAATGACGATGACCTCAGATTCAAATCTCAAGTTTGGCTCCGATTCGAAAAGACGAGCGCTTTTTGAAAAGCTCCTGCGACAAGTGAAGCTTGGTTCGACTTCGCCCTCGACAATTCCTCGCCGACCCGCGGCTAGCACTGTACCCCTTTCCTTTGCCCAGGAGCGGTTGTGGTTTTTGGATCAGTTGGAGCCAAATAGCGCCGTTTACAACGTGCCCATGGGGCTGAGTTTGAAGGGTGCGCTGAACCTGTCCGTGCTACACCGATGCCTGGAAGAGATTGTTCGGCGTCACGAGGCGTTGCGCACCCGCTTCGAGATAGTCGATGGGCACCCGGTGCAAGCGATCGAACCGTTTCATTCCCCAGAGATGCCGTTAATCGATTTGAGCAACCTGCCGAAAGGCCAGCGGAAAGCGGAGGCCAGGCGCTTATGCACGGAGGAGGCCCAATGTCCTTTCGATCTGACACAGGGTCCGGTGTTGCGAGCCAAGCTGTTTCGACTGGAGCCAACGGAGCACCTTCTGTTGTTAAACATGCATCATATTGCCTCAGATGGCTGGTCCGTGGGGGTGCTGCTCCGCGAGTTGGGGAGTCTCTACCAAGCCTTTTCCGAGGAGAAGCCTTCACCGCTGCCGGAGTTGCCTGTGCAGTATGCCGATTTTGCGGTATGGCAGCGGGAGTGGTTGCAGGGAGAGGTATTGGAGAAGCAACTGAGCTACTGGAGGAAGCAACTGGAAGGAGCACCGGCGCTGCTGGAACTGCCAACCGACCGGCCCCGACCCGCTACGCGGAGCTATCGGGGAGCGTTGGAAACGGTGGTCTTCCCGCAATTGCTGCTGAGGGCCGTGAAAGCTTTGAGTCAACAGGAGGGGGCCAGCTTGTTCATGACGCTGCTGGCCGCCTTCCAGACGTTGCTGTGGCGCCACTCCGGACAAGAAGACATCGTGGTGGGTTCACCGATTGCGGGGCGCAACCGCGTGGAGATAGAGGGTTTGATTGGCTTTTTTGTGAACACCCTCGTACTGCGCAGCGACCTTTCTGGCAATCCAACGTTCCGGGAGTTGCTGCGGCGAGTGCGGGAAGTGACCCTCGGGGCCTACGCGCATCAGGATTTACCGTTTGAAAAGCTGGTGGAGGAACTGAAGCCCGAACGTAATTTGAGCTACAGCGCGTTATGCCAAGTCGTCTTTGGATTGCAAAACACGTCAGCCGCTCCTGAGAAGCTCGGTAAATTGAGTTTGAGCACGGAGTGGGTGCCTTCAGGGACGGCAAAATATGACTTGTCGCTTTACATGACCGAAGACGCGGGCGGGTTGACTGCAGAGGTGGAATACAACCCGGATTTGTTTGAGCGGGAGACGATTCTTCGCTTGCTGAATCACTTGCGGACCTTGCTGGAAGGGGTCGTGGCCAATCCCGAGGCACGCACCGGCGAGTTAGCGCTGTTGAGTCTCGCTGAACGTCATCAATTGCTGGTGGAGTGGAGCGGGACAGAGGCGGATTATCCGCGGGACTCGCGCATCCACGAGCTTTTCGAGCAGCAGGTAGAGCGGACCCCGGATGCCGTCGCAGCAGTATTCGAAAATCAGCAGCTAACGTACCTGGAGTTGAATCGGCGGGCGAACCAACTGGCGCATCGTCTTCGAAAGTTTGGTGTAGGCCCGGATGTGCTGGTGGGACTGGCTGTCGAACGTTCCTTGGAAATGCTGGTCGGCCTGTTGGGCATTCTAAAGGCAGGCGGAGCGTATCTGCCGCTGGATCCGAGCCACCCCCGCGATCGGCTGGCCTTCATGTTAGAGGATGCGCAACCGCTGGTGCTTTTGATCCAAGAGAGGTTGCGAGGACAGTTTCCTCCTCACAAAGCTGAAGTTGTTTGTCTGGATGGTCCGCCGGCGCACACGAGCCGAGGTGAGGATGAAGGACCAGTTATCGGCAATCGGCAAGCGAGCGATCTGGCCTATGTGCTCTACACATCCGGCTCGACGGGGGTTCCTAAAGGGGTTCTGGGTTCCATTCGGGCGACGATGAACCGGTTTGAATGGATGTGGCGTACATATCCGTTTTCTCCAGATGACACGTGCTGTCAGAAGACCGCTTTGACATTCGCAGATTCAGTTTGGGAAATCTTCGGGCCGCTGCTTCGTGGTGTTCGCACCGTCATTGTCCCGGATGATGTCGTTCTTGATCCTGATCGGTTTCTTGCCATGCTGGCACGGTTTCAAGTGACGAGGATAGTGCTGGTTCCTTCTCTCCTGCGCGTACTTCTGGATGCTGCCCCCAATCTCGGAACACGAGTTCCCAAGTTAAGGCTTTGGTCTGTCAGCGGTGAGGCATTGCCTGTGGATTTGGCTCGACGCTTCCGCGACGCGTTTCCAAAAGCGACGCTGCTCAATATCTATGGTTCGACTGAGGTCACCGCTGACGTTACGTGTTATGAGGTGGCTCGAACTGATGATCTCCATTCCGTCCCAATTGGAAAGCCAATCAGTAACGTCCAGATTGCCATTCTTGATCATCGTATGAATCCGGTCCCCGCTCTGGTTGAAGGGCAAATTTATGTTGGCGGGGATTGCCTGTCTCATGGGTATTGGCAACGGCCCGACCTTACGGCACAGAGATTTATTCGCAACCCGTTTCGTCCAGACCAATTTGCGCGCCTTTACGCAACCGGTGATAGGGGGCGATTTTTGCCGGACGGCAACGTTGAATTTCTTGGGCGGATTGACCGCCAGGTAAAAATCAGGGGATTCCGCATCGAGTTGGGCGAGATCGAATCGGTGTTGGCGGGACATCCGGGGGTGCGCGAGACGGTGGTAGTGGCGCGTGAGGATGTTTTTGGCGACAAGCGCCTGGTGGCCTATTTAACTGCGAAAGACAGCCGATCGCCAGACGTCTCAGAATTACGTGGCCTGCTGCAATCAAAGCTACCGGACTATATGCTGCCGGCAGCGTTTGTCCGTTTGCCGTCATTCCCGCTCACACCCAGTGGCAAGATAGATCGCAAGGCGTTGCCCGCGCCGGAGTCGGGGAAAATCGAAACTGAACAGGGCTATGTTGCGCCACGCACCTATGCAGAGCAGGTGTTGTGTAACATCTGGCGCGAGGTGCTCAATTTGAAGCGGGTGGGGGTGCGGGACAACTTCTTTGATCTGGGCGGCCACTCCCTGCTGGCAGTCCGCCTCATCGGAGAAATCAACCGGTCGCTCAAGGTGAACCTCCATGTCCCGGCATTCTTCCAGAACCCAACCATCGAACGGCTGGCAATGGTTCTTGACCAGGAGCATCTTGTCCGACCTGAACCTCAGTTGATATCGTTGCAGCCGGGCCGGTCCGCCGGGTCTCTGTTCCTGCTGGAGCCTGGGATTGGGCTGTGCCGATTGGCAGAGCTGTTCGACACAGGACCTGCCTCGTTAGCGACGGTAGCTCCACTGCCTTCTGCAGCATTTCGAGCCGCATCTCTCGACAAGCTGGCTGACTTGCCAAGTCTGGAAGAGTTGGCCGCTCCACACACAGCTCTCATCCGAAGTCACCCACATTCAGGTCCTTGCTTTCTCGTGGGACACTCTTTCGGAGGTTTACTGGCCTTCGAGGTGGCACACCAACTTCAGGGAGAAGGCAGGCGCGTGGAGATGATCTTCCTGCTGGATACATGGGCTGAAGGTCCGGCTTGGTGGCGCAAACTCAAAGTGCTGACATTTAACCGTGCAAGGGAATCTCTGAAGTTTCGGGCGAATCGCTTGTGGAAGGGAGCAATTGCAAGAACGGCGCAAGCCAAAGGCCAGCTACATATAATTTCCAAACCGCCCAACCCGTTGGATGCCGGTTCGGAGGATGTCAATCTCCCGTTCGGAGAAGTGCCTTGGGAAATTATGTCTAAGGTTTATCAGAATGCCCGAAAGAAATACCGCATGTGTCCTTTGGCAAGCCGAGCGATCTTATTTCGCGCCCGAGACAGCGCGATGGCCCACCTTTACGCCATTGACGGCACCCTGGGATGGAGCGGATTGTTCAATGGTGGATTGGAAGTCGTGGATTGTCCGGGTGACCATTTTACCTTGCTTAAAGCGCCGCACTTGCAGTTTTTGGTACAGCAGTTCGAGAAGCGCCTGGAACATCTCCATCCTGCCTCAAGGACTTAAAGTCATGCCATCCCGCTCCATATTGATTCGTACCCTGGCGACGGTAGCCAATACCTGCACGATTTGGGCTGGCGGCAGCGGCTTGAATGTGGTTGTGGTTCTTAATCAGAACCGCACCACAGCGGCGCTACTTTATAGGTTCAAATGAGACGGGTCTTCTCCTGGGCAATCCTTTCCGAATGGTTGATCACTAGCGAACGCTTCGCCCAATAATTATGCGTTCCTTTGCTGGCAGTGGCCGTTTTAGAACTCTCTGACTCAATTGCCATGTACTGGATCCTGATACTCCTGTCCGTCGGTTACCTGTGGTTCCGGTTGATCAACAACCTGCGGCTGGAATGGATGACTGATCCGCAATATGGCTACGGCCTGCTGGTCCCTTTTCTTTGCCTCGGCCTGCTGGCGCGCCGATGGCACAGTTTTACAAAGTTGGGAGTTCGAGAATCCGTAGTCGGTGGTCCGTGGTCCGTGGTCCTGTTATTCTCCTTTCTGGCCTTTCTCTACCTGCCAACCCGCTTAATCGAAGCTGCCACCCCGGAATGGAGACCCATTCAGTGGGCGCTAGGCATCGAAGCCGTCGGTCTCACGCTCTGTGCGATATACGTGGGCCTGGGACGAGGCTGGCTAAAGCAGTTGGCGTTTCCAATTTGCTTCTTTTTCGTTGCCATACCCTGGCCAACGCTCATCGAGCAGCCAGTCATTCAAAATCTGACACGGGCGAGTGCTGCCATCGTGATCGAGTTGCTCGGATGGGTGGGTGTGCCCGCGATAGTTCACGGCAACGTCATCGAGGTCAGCACCGGCATGGTTGGAATTGATGAAGCCTGTAGTGGCATTCGATCGTTTCAAAGCAGCCTGATGATATCTCTTTTCCTCGGTGAATTTTATCGTTTGAGCTATTTGCGCCGCTGGCTGCTGATCCCATTGGGATTTATATTTTCCATGGCATTTAATGCGTGCCGCATGTCGCTGCTGACGCTGGTCGCCGCGAAAAAGGGGGTTGCCGCCATTTCCCAATACCATGATCCGACGGGAATCACGATCGCAATCCTTTGTACGCTGGCGCTCTGGGGATTGGCGCTCTCGCTGAGAAGCTCAGCTCCAAGCTCCAAGCTCCAAGCTCTGACCTCCCAACTTTCAACCCTCAACCCTCAACCCTCAACCGTCAACACCCCGCTCGCGATTTATCGGATTCAACTCTCAACCATCTACCGCCTCGGGCTGTGCCTGCTCGTGTGGCTGTTGGTGGTCGAGGCCGGTGTCCAAATCTGGTATCGAACCCGCGAGGCGCACCTGATACCCGGTCCGGCATGGACCCTGAGTTTTCCCCGGGACAATCCAACTTTGAAGGACCTGCCAATGGATGAAAAAACTCAAAACCTGCTGCGTTTCGATGAAGGTAAACAAGCGGCGTGGAGCGAGCCTGATGGAACGCAGTGGCAGGCTTTCTACTTCAGTTGGTTGCCGGGCCGGGTGGCGGGGTACCTCGCCAAAAGGCATACCCCGGAGATTTGTCTCTCGGCAACCGGTCTGAAGCTCCTTTCAGGCCCGAAATTAACCATGATAAATGTCCACGGCGTGGAGTTGCCCATCCGCTGCTACGAGTTCCAAACCGAAGAGGGCGTCATCCAGGTCTTCCAATGTCGCTGGGAAGCCGGCGCCGGGGAAGAAGCCTATGTGGACCATGAGTCCGCGCGATATAATTTGGTACGCTCAATCTGGGCCGGTCGGGGCAACCAGGGACAGAAAGTTTTGGAGTTTGTCATTTCGGGCATGGATGACCCTGAGCAGGCAAAACAAGCGTTTGCTCGTGAGCTGGAGAAGCTGATTGTTGTAAAACGCTAAAACGCAAAAAGCTGAAATACTGAAATTGGGAAAGCAGAAAGCAGAAATTGAAAAAGCTGAAATGAATTTCTGCATCTTTGAAAGCTCTCTGTTGGCAATATTTGCCAACAGTTTACTGTTACGGCATGGGTTACACGCGCACTGATTACTACCAAACGATCATCCAGCGGCAGATTCGCGCCGGACGCGCCTCGAACAAAAGCGAGGTCATTCACCAGGCGCTGGCTCTGCTGGATGCCGTCACTCGGGGCCAGGGCCCCGAAGGCGCGAGCTTCCGCAATGCGGATGAATTGGAGGCTTTGCTGTTGCAAGCCCGGCCCGCCACGCCTATGACTGCCGAACGCAAGGCGCGCATCTACGGAAAATTGAAGCGATGAATTGGCAGGCGTCACCGGAGATGGATGAGGACTTGATCGCCGCACGGGATTTCATTGCTGCTGACAACGAGCAGTCCGCGCTGGATTTTCTGGATGCCGCTTTTGAGTCTTTCGACCGGTTGGCGCAATTCCCGGAGATGGGACCGCCAGCTCGTTGCAAGCATCGTTCTTTGAAAGGCGTGCGTTTCTTCGTGGTGCCGCCGCCCTTCAACCGCTGGCGGATTTTTTACAAACCCGCCGGCAAAGGCGTGGAAATCAAGCGAGTCCTCTACGGCAATGTCAACGGCGGCAGGAGCGGGAGCGCTTTTTCTAGGATGGAAGCGGGAAGGTAAAAGCTGAAACGCTAAATGAGTGAAATGCTGACCTATGGAGTAATGGCTTCGCACTCCACGGGCTAAAGAAAACATCGAACATCCAACATTTAACGCCCAACATCCAATGATCAGAAAGGAAAACAGAAAGCAATCGCGAAAGTGAAATTTCCCGGCAAAAAATCCGCGTTATCCGCGTTATCCGCGGTTAAAAAAATCTGATGGCGACATGCGAATTACCCTGATCAATCAAACTTTTTATCCGGATGTGGCTTCCAGCGGGCAACACCTGGCGGACCTCGCTCTGCATCTGGCCGGGTGCGGGCACAAAGTCACGGTGGTCACCAGCCGGCGCGCTTATGATGACTCTGAAAAAGTCTTCCCCAAGCGGGAAACCTGGCGCGGCATCCGCATCCTCCGCCTGTCGGCCACGGGATTCGGGAAACGCGCTCGATGGCGCCGCGCCACCGATTTTGCGACGTTTCTCTGGTCCTGCTGCTGGCGGTTGTTCCGGCTTCCCAAACAGGATGTCGTGGTGGCGATGACGTCGCCGCCGCTGGTCTCATTTATCGGCGCCTGGTTTGCGCGGCTGCGCGGCGGCAGGTTCTGTTATTGGATCATGGACCTCAATCCTGACGAAGCCCTGGCAGCGGGATGGCTCAGTCCGGGTTCTTTCGCCGCGCATTGGCTGGAACGTTGTTCCCGCTTCAGCCTGCGTCACGCCGCAAAAGTGGTCGTGCTCGACCGGTTCATGCAAAAACGCATTTCAGACAAGGGAATTGACGCCGGGAAAATCGTGGTTATCCCTCCGTGGTCGCACGATTCGGAGGTCCGGTTCGATGCCGAAGGGCGGGCCAATTTTCGGAAACTCCACGCATTGGACGACAAGTTTGTGGTCATGTACGCCGGCAACCACAGTCCTTGTCATCCTTTGGATACAATCCTGCAAGCCGCAAAGCAACTGGCTGGAAACCGGGAGATTGCATTTCTTTTTGTCGGCGGCGGAAGCCAATTCGCAAAGGTCGAGCAGTTCGCCATGGAACACTCATTGTCCAACATACTGTGCCTGCCGTACCAGCCGATGGACCAGCTCGCGGGAACCCTGTCAGCGGCTGATTTGCACCTGGTCGTGATGGGCGATCCTTATGTGGGCGTCGTGCATCCATGCAAAGTCTATAACATCTTGCGGGTTGGTTCACCACTGCTCTACATTGGCCCACAACCGAGTCACATTTCGGAAATCCTTAAGGCACTCAACGGCGAACTACCCTGCGCCTGGGCGCAGCACGGAGAAGTTGACCGCGTGGTTGAATACATCGTGGCGTCGAGGAAACGGAGGGTTCAACCGAACGTGGAGCACCGCGTGCCGGTGGCGGAGAGATTCTCCAAGGAATTGTTGCTCCCGCAACTGGTGGCGGTGTTGGAATCGGCGGCCAACTCTTAGCCGGCACTATACCGCAGGACAGGCCTTGTGCCTGCCCCTAATTTCAGAAAGGCAACCTCTTGCCTGGCAACCATGGGGCGGTCAGCGAGTCACCAGATCGGACTCTTCAGGTTCGACATGAAATCAGTGATGACATCCGCCTTCACGGCACGGGGCATAGACATCGTTGACACATGAGGGCATAGACATGGTTGACAGTTTGCATTTTGATTTGAGGTTGCTCTACGGTTTGAATGCCGTGGAAAATTCTTTCTGCTGTCGGAGAGCGGTGGCGTTTTGCTCAAGCTGCTCTGAAACA